>Ga0247730_1000020_pt1 | contig 200055 bp, 165 predicted proteins | sample UWRJL073202C2_FD_180959 | JGI IMG/M metagenome (GOLD analysis project Ga0247730, IMG submission 180959) | Plant litter microbial communities from Arlington Agricultural Research Station in Wisconsin, United States - UWRJ-L073-202C-2 | ecosystem: Environmental > Terrestrial > Plant litter >... | reverse complement strand
ACTTAACTATACCACTAAAAACCCCCGCAGGATATACACCAAATGATATTTCTGTAGGCGATTTGGATGGGGATGGAGAGTATGAAATTATATTACACCAAACTGGACGTGCGCACGATAACTCACATAATGGCTATACCGATCCTGCAATATTCCAGGCTTACCGGATGGATGGTACTTTACTGTGGGAGATAAATTTGGGTAAAAACATCCGCGAAGGGGCACATTACACACAGTTTATGGTGTACGATTTGGATGGCGACGGATTGGCGGAGTTTGCGTGTAAGACTGCCGATGGCACAACCGATAGTAAAGGGAAAGTAATTGGGGACGGGACAAAGGATTGGCGGAATGCAAATGGTAAAATATTAAATGGTCCGGAGTATTTTACTATTTTTAATGGCAGAACAGGAGCGGCAATGGCAACCACCGACTATATTCCCGGCAGAGGGGATACCAAAGGATGGGGCGGTCCGGGTGGCAATGGTGGCAATGATAATAATGGTAACCGGGTTGATCGTTTTACAGCTTGTATAGCTTATCTTGATGGTAAACGACCTAGCGTAGTGATGGGCCGTGGGTATTACGGCAGAACGGTGTTGGCGGCATGGGATTGGCGCGAAGGGCAACTCAAGCAACGCTGGGTATTTGATACGAAGGATGGTTCGAACCCGTACTCGGGTATGGGCAACCACAATCTTTCTGTTGCAGATGTGGATGGAGATGGAAAAGATGAAATCATCTTCGGGTCGATGTGTGTGGATGATAATGGTAAGGGTTTATACACCACAGGTTTAAGGCACGGTGATGCAATCCATGTGAGTGATCTGGATTTGGAACATCCTGGATTGGAGGTTTTTGGAGTCCATGAAATAGAGGATGGCACAAAAGGGCCGGGAGCTGTATTGTATGATGCGAAAACAGGGACTATCCTGTGGCGAGGTGCTGAAGATGAAGATGTTGGCCGTGGGGTAGCTGAGAACATTGATTCTTCGTTAACTGGTGCACAAATTTGGTATTCGGGTTCAAAAGGTTTGCTGGATACTAAAGGGAACCGTGTAGGTAGTAATCCGCCGTCCACTAATTTCCTGGTCTGGTGGGATGGAGATCTTTCCAGGGAGTTGCTGGATGGTAACCACATTGATAAATACAAAAGGGGCAGATTGTTAACGGCAGCAGGTTGTGTGTCAAATAATGGCACAAAAGCAAACCCCGGATTAAGTGCGGATATCATGGGCGACTGGCGTGAGGAAGTGATCTTTAGAACGGCAGATAATCAGCAGTTGCGGGTTTATAGTACTGCTATACCTTCACAGCACCGTATATATACACTAATGCATGACCCGCAATACCGTTTAAGTGTTGCATGGCAAAATGTGGGTTATAACCAGCCGCCGCATACCAGTTTTTACCTGGGCAATGGTATGAAAAAAGCACCTAAACCAAATATTATAACTATAAAATAAAGAATATGTTAGTACAGAAAAAATATGTGGGCATCATGCTCGCGACAGTTATTGTGTTGTCATCAGCATTTACCATTTTTAAGCAGAAACCTACACTTTACTTAATTGGGGACTCGACGGTAAAGAATGGCAAGGGCAAAGGGGATGGTAATATGTGGGGCTGGGGTGATTATATTGCTGGTTTTTTTGATAAGGAAAAGATTAATATAGAGAACCACGCATTGGGGGGGACAAGTTCAAGGACTTTTCAGACCAAAGGTTTGTGGGACAGTGTGCTTGTTAAGGTTAAACCAGGCGATTTTGTAATGATGCAATTTGGCCATAACGACGGAAGTGCGCTAGATGATACTGCACGTGCCCGTGGTACCATCAAAGGCGTTGGTATAGAAAGTAAGGAGATATACAACCCAATTACTAAAAAGCAAGAGGTTGTTTATACTTATGGCTGGTACCTGCGTAAGTTTATCAATGAAGCAAAAGCAAAAGGGGCAATACCTATTGTGTGCTCACCAATTCCAAGGAACCAGTGGAAAGATGGAAAAGTATTACGCGGTGAAGCAAGTTACAGCAGCTGGGCAGCGGAAGTAGCGCAAGCGGAAAGTGTTTATTTTATTGATTTGAATAAGCGTACTGCGGATAAGTATGATGCATCAGGTGAACAGGTGGTGAAAGGTTATTTTCCGGGCGACCATACACATACCAATGGTGAGGGGGCAAAATTAAATGCGGCATCTGTAGCAGAAGGCATTTCGGCATTAAAAAAATGCCCATTGAAAAAGTATATGCTTAAATAGCTGAATATGATCTTTGCAGAAGTTATTAAAAGGGAGTAAAAGCTGAAGCAAGCATCAATACACATCATTACAATATACACTCACATGAAAACTCTATCCCTATATATATTGCTCGCCTTTAGCGTACTGTATAGTAATGCACAGCAAATCAACAGGCAGAAACTTGTAGGCCGTCATACGGTAAAAATTAAGCAGATGGACTCTTTATCTTCACTTTCTGTGGGTAATGGCAAGTTTGCATTTACTGTAGATGCTACGGGTTTGCAAACTTTTCCAGATCAATATAAAAATGGGGTGCCCCTCGGCACACAATCGGAATGGGGATGGGATAGTTTTAAAGATACAGCAGGTTACGAGATAGCAGAGTCTTTACGTGATTATCAGCAGTATGGCAGGACGGTAAGTTATGTGGTGCAGATTAAAACTCCTGAGCGGAATAAAGCAGCTTCGGACTGGTTCCGACAGAATGTGCACCGGTTACAGCTGGGCAATGTTGGGTTTGATATTACACTGAAAAACGGGAAGACGGCATCAGTGAAGGATATCAAAAATATCAATCAGCAGCTTAACCTTTGGACGGGCGAAATACAAAGTAATTTTACTGTTGAAGGTGAAAATGTGGCTGTTTTTACCGTTGCACATCAGTCGCACGACCTGATTGCTGCACGAGTAAAATCCCCGCTGCTAAAAGAAGGCAGGTTAAAAATACGTATCCGTTATCCCTATCCGACAGGAGCATGGGCTGATGTTGGCAACAACTACGAAAATACGGAAAAACACCAGTCATCGGTTTTTTCTGCAGATCAAACACATGCTTTATTGCTGCATCAGTTAGATTCTGCACGTTATTTTACTGCGCTGCATTGGAAGGGCAATGGCAAGATCGCTAAAAGTGCTCCCCATGAATTTATGGTTTCACCCGATAAAACGAGCGATAGTTTCGAAGTGAGCGTACTTTTTACACCTGAAAAACCAAAAGCATTGCTGCCATTGTTTACCGAGACGCAAAATAACAGTGAGGATGGGTGGAAATCTTTCTGGATGAGTGGGGGGGCAGTAGACTTTGCAGGGAGTACAGATCCGCGTGCAAATGAACTGGAGCGCAGGATCATTCTTTCCCAATATTTAACGAAAATACAGTGTGCAGGTTCATACCCGCCGCAAGAGACTGGTTTAACGTATAACAGCTGGTTTGGAAAGCCACACCTGGAAATGACGTGGTGGCATATGGTACATTTTTCTCTTTGGGGAAGAAGCAAGATTATGGAGAAACAGGCCGACTGGTATTTTAGTGTAGCAAGCGGAGCAAAAAAGATTGCAGAACGGCAAGGGTTTGAAGGGATGCGCTGGCAAAAAATGACAGATAACAATGGGAATGAAACCCCGTCTTCTGTGGGTTCACTTTTAATCTGGCAGCAGCCTCACCTCATCACATTTGCAGAATTGGCCTACCGTACCCACCCGGATAAGGAAACATTAAACAAATATAAAGACCTTGTATTTGGAACGGCAGAGTTTATGGCTTCTTTTGCACATTACGATAAAGAAAAGAACAGGTATTTTTTGGGCCCGGGATTAATCCCTGCACAAGAGCGGTTTAAAGCAGAAGATACCTTTAATCCTACTTACGAATTGGCCTACTGGAACTGGGCCTTGAATATTGCCCAGCAATGGCGCGAAAATCTAGGCATGAAACGCGATCAGCATTGGGACGACGTGATCGCTAAGCTCTCTCCATTACCGGTTCAGGATGGGGTTTACCTTGCCGCAGAAAGTGCAACAGATTCATATACCAACCCAGAGTATAAAACTGATCATCCATCTGTATTAGCCACCTATGGAATGCTGCCAGAAACAAAATTACTAGATAAGCAGGTGATGCGCAAAACATTCGACCTGGTATGGAAAACCTGGAGCTGGAGTGATACCTGGGGATGGGATTTTCCTATGACAGCTATGGCGGCCGCAAGATTGAACCTTCCGGAAAAAGCGGTCGACGCTTTACTGATGGACATCAAGACAAATACTTACCTGGTGAACGGACACAATTATCAGGATAACAGACTAAGGTTGTATCTTCCGGGAAACGGCGGACTGCTTACTGCGGTAGCGATGATGTGTGCAGGATGGGATGGTAATACAAACAAAACTCCGGGTTTCCCGAAGAATGGTAAATGGAAAGTTGCCTGGGAAGGTTTGCAACCAATGCCGTGATCGTTTTTTACAGAGATACAGGATGCTACAGGTTGCCGTTTTTCTGAATTAAGCCTATACTAGCAATAAAACCAAATATCTCCTGCATTACATAGCGGGAACATTGAATACCTATGAGCATAACTTACTCTCCATTATATAAATGGCTTTTTGCCAGCTTTTGCCTGGTCTTCTTCTTTACCGGTACAGCCGGTGCACAAACTATATCCCTTGCCGGAAAATGGCGTTTTAAAATAGATTCTTTAGATCAGGGAGTAGTGCATAGATGGTTTTCGACCCCTTTTATTGAAGAGGTGAAATTGCCGGGATCGATGGCAGAAAATGGTAAAGGGAACGATATCACTTTAAAGACTAAGTGGACGGGCAGTATCTATGACAGCTCCTACTACTTTAACCCGAGGCTAGCAAAATATCGTCAGCCTGGAAATATAAAAATCCCTTTCTGGCTCACGCCAGCTAAACACTACACCGGTCCGGCCTGGTATCAGAAAGAAGTAGTTATCCCAAAAGGATGGAAAGGTAAACGGATGGTACTGGAACTGGAGTATGCCCATTCTGAAACTACTGTCTGGGTAGATCAGGAGGAAATCGGTATGCAGTATACGTTTGTTACTGCGCAAAACTACGACCTGACAAAGGTATTGATTCCGGGCAAACATACACTGACCATCCGGGTAGATAACCGGATCAAAGCAATTAATGTGGGCCAGGATTCCCATAGCCTCACTGATCATACTCAGGGGAATTGGAATGGCATCGTTGGAAAGATCCAGCTTACTGCGGGTTCATTACTTCATTTTGATGATATCCAGGTGTTTCCTGATCTAAAGAATAAATTAGCAAAGATTTCTATTTCGCTAGCAGGACCTTTAAAAAGTGGTTTTAAAGGTCAGGTACTAGTTTCAGGACATAGTTTTAATACTAGTAAAAGCCACGATTTAAAACCTGTTCAGGCAGCTTTTACGGTGCAAAATGGAAAGGGTATGGTAACAATGACTTTGCCAATGGGCGATAAAATGCTGACTTGGGATGAGTTTGATCCTGCGCTATATGAACTTACGGTAGCGGCAATACCAGAAAAAGGGGAGCAAGCTGAAAGTAAGGTTACTTTTGGTATGCGGGAATTTAAAGCTGTGGGCAGGCAGTTTACGATTAACGGGCGACCAGTGTTTTTACGTGGTACGGTAAATAATTGTGAGTTTCCACTTACCGGGTATCCGGCAATGGATGAGGAAGCATGGACAAGGATCTTTAAGATTTCAAAGGCGCACGGTTTAAACCACATGCGCTTCCATTCGTGGTGCCCGCCAGAGGCTGCTTTTAAAGCAGCAGATAAAATAGGTTTTTATTTACAGCCTGAAGGACCAAGCTGGGCCAACCATGGTACATCTATAGGTGATGGAAAACCAATCGACCAGTTTATCTATGATGAAACCGGGCGTATGGAAAAGGCTTTCGGTAATTATGCTTCTTATTGTATGCTTGCTTATGGTAATGAACCAAGGGGCAGACAAGTAGAATATCTTACTAAATTTAATGATTACTGGAAAAAGAAAGATTCAAGAAGATTATATACTGGCGCATCAGTTGGGGGCAGCTGGCCGATAATTCCGAATAATGAATTTATGGTGCGTGCGGGTGCAAGAGGATTGAGCTGGAATAAAATGCCAGAGAGTATGACTGATTACGCGCCGTTAATTGAAAAGTTCTCCGTGCCATTTGTAGCGCATGAGATGGGACAATATTGCGTTTTCCCAGATTTCAAAGAGATTAAAAAGTATACGGGTGTTTACCGTGCAAAGAACCTGGAATTGTTTGAGGAGGATCTTAAAGACCATGATATGGCTGATGAAGCAGAGCGGTTTTTATTGGCTTCGGGAAAATTACAGGCACTGGCCTATAAAAATGAAATTGAGAAGGCATTGCGTACACCGGGTTATAGTGGTTACCAGTTACTTTCCTTAAATGATTATCCCGGTCAAGGTACTGCCCTTGTAGGGGTGCTCAATGCTTTCTGGGAAGAAAAGGGATATATTACTGCGAAGGAGTTTCGCCGTTTTTCTAATACTACTGTACCCTTATTGCGTACAGCTAAATTTGTATATGGGAATGACGAGGTATTTGAGGGGGCGGTTGAGATTACCCACTATGGTAGAATAGCATTACAAGATGCGAAGGTCTCCTGGAAAATAACAAATGAGCAATCTGCGGTTTTGCTTTCCGGGAACTTTGACCCGAAGACGATTACAATCGGCAGCTGTATTGCTTTAGGTAAGATAAAATTTGAACTGAAAGAAATCAGCAAAGCCGAAAAGCTAAAGCTGGAAGTAAGTGTGGATGGTACTGAGTATAGTAACGATTGGGATTTCTGGGTGTTCCCAAAAAAACTGCCTGCTGTAAAGTCGGCCGTTTACTATTGTACAGTGCTGGATCAGAAAGCAGAAGATATCCTGAATAAGGGCGGAAAGGTTTTTCTGAATGCAAGTGGTAAAGTGGTTAAAGGAAAAGAAGTAGTACAGACTTTTTTACCGGTTTTCTGGAATACTTCCTGGTTTAAAATGCGTCCCCCGCACACCTTGGGGATACTCACTGATCCGAAGAGCGCTGCATTAAAGGAATTTCCTACGAGTTACCACAGTGATTTCCAATGGTGGGAAATCGTGAACAATGCCCAGGTAATGAACCTGGAAGATTTTCCGGCAGGTTTCCGTCCTATCGTGCAGCCCATCGATACCTGGTTCCTAAACCGCAAGCTAGGGCTGATATTTGAAGCGAAAGTAGGGCAGGGAAAATTAATCGTTTCTAGTGCTGATCTGTCCGCGGATGCTAAACATGGTCCTGCGGCCAAACGATTATATTATAGTTTACAAAAATATATGGCTTCTAAAGATTTTAATCCCGTAAATAGTGTAGCTATTACTGTAGTGAGGGATCTCTTTAAAACTGGTTCAAAGTTGGTTTTTGATACTTATACAAAAGATAGTCCTGATGAGCTTAAACCAAAACCTACAAACCCGTAACCCCGTTTTTATTTCTAAACCAAAATTGTATCATGAAGAATAAAATAAAATTAAGCAGTACGATCTTCATTGGATCCCTGTTCTGTTTTATGCAGCTACAAGCACAAAAAACACCATCTAAGAGTTCTGTTCTAAAGGTGATGAAATCTACTAATAACTATTTCATGCAGACCTGGCCTGATCCGGGACTTGCAATTAAGACTAATATTGTGCGTCCAAGCAATATCTGGACGAGGGCGGTGTATTATGAGGGACTAATGGGTCTAAATAGTGTTAAACCGCATAAAGATTATTATGATTATGCGGTAGACTGGGGTCAAAAACATAAATGGGGCCTTCGGGGTGGGGTAAGTACACGTAATGGTGATAACCAGGCATGCGGACAAACCTATATTGATTTGTATAATATTGATCAGCAACCTGAAAGAATCAAAGACATTAAAGAATCTATGGACCTGATGATGAAGTCGGGCAAAATAGATGACTGGACCTGGATTGATGCTTTACAGATGGGCATGCCTGTATTTGCAAAGCTTGGTGTGCTTTACAAAAACGATGCGTATTTCGAGTATATGTACAAAATGTACATGCACAGCAAAACCGTAGAAGGCGGTGGATTATACAACGCACAGGAAGGACTTTGGTGGCGTGATAAGGATTTTGTTCCTCCTTATAAAGAACCTAATGGTAAAAACTGTTACTGGTCGCGCGGCAACGGGTGGGTAATTGCAGCGTTTGTAAGAGTGCTCGATATCATGCCAGAAAATGCCCCTCACCGTGATGAGTATTTAAAAACCTACCAGGAAATGCTGGCTGCCCTTGTTCCTTTACAGCGCACGGATGGCTTCTGGAATGTGAGCTTGCATGATGCTGATCATTTTGGTGGAAAAGAAACTTCTGGAACAGCGCTGTTTGTCTATGGAATGGCTTGGGGAATTAATAAAGGACTTATTTCTTCAGCTACATATAAACCTGTACTTGTGAAAGCATGGGATGCAATGGTTAAAGATGCGGTACAAAAAGACGGATCTTTGGGATACGTACAAGGAACAGGAAAAGAACCTAAAGACGGACAGCCTGTAACTGTTTCCAGTCGCCCTGATTTTGAAGATTACGGCTTAGGCTGTTTCCTGCTTGCTGGAACTGAGGTTGCTAAAATGAAAAAATAGCACGTTGCAATCATAGCAATGGTTATGAAAAATGATTTGAATAAATAAAGACAATTCAACTTACGAAGAATTAGAATACTAAAAGAGTTATGAAAGTAGCATTTAAAATGAAGCTTAAACCAGGGTTTAGCGAAGAGTATAAAAAAAGGCATGATGAGATATGGCCTGAACTTGCGGCTTTGCTGAAGGAGAACGGGGTGAGTGATTATACAATCTTCCTTGATGAAGAAACGAATACTCTTTTTGCCGTACAGCAATTATCTGGTCAGAGTTCACAGGATCTTGGTCAGCAGCAAATTGTGCAGCGTTGGTGGAGTTTTATGGCAGATATTATGGATACAAATCCTGATAATTCTCCAGTAAGTATTCCATTAAAAAACGTTTTCCACCTGGATTAGACCTGGCGGTGTTGCAGTGGAAAGCTGGTCTTAAATGGACAAGCTAATATCATTTATAGAAACATGAAAAAAGTCTTTTTTAATTTTGTATTGCTGGTTTTAGCGTTTAATGCTAATGGACAGGTGTTGAAGAACAGTATATCTCCATGGCCTGTGATCGAAAAACAGATGCGGCCATGGACCCGTTGGTGGTGGATGGGGAGTGCGGTAGACGAAAAGAATTTGTCGATTGCATTGTCTGATTATGCCAGTGCTGGTATGGGTGGCGTAGAAATTACGCCAATTTATGGAGTTAAAGGATTTGAAAACAGGTATATCGACTTTTTATCTCCAAAATGGATAACTATGCTCGATTTTACAGTGAAAAAAGCCAGTGCACTGGGCATGGGAGTAGATATGAATACGGGTACAGGGTGGCCATTTGGCGGTCCGCAGATTACTCCTGAATTTGCCGCTTCAAAATTCGTTATTCAGCAATACAAAGTAGAAAAAGGGCAATCACTTACCGAACCTATTATCTTGAAAGATGAAAAACAGCAAGGCATGGGTGCCGTATTACAGGCTGTTACGGCATATAGTGTAAATGGCCTGACAATTAATCTGTTATCACACGTAGGTAAGGATGGCAAATTAAACTGGACCGCACAGCAGGATTGCGAGATATATGCACTTTTCTCTGGTAAAACAATGCAAAAAGTAAAACGGGCTGCACCTTCGGGCGAAGGCTACACGCTCGATCACTTGGATAAATCATCAGTGAATGCGTACTTAAATAGGTTTGACAAGGCATTTGGTGGTAGCGCAAAAGGGGTGAGGGCATTTTTTAACGACAGTTATGAGGTCTATGGTGCGAACTGGACACCCTCGTTTCTTGCGGCATTTAAAAAATTAAAAGGATACGAATTAAGTCCTTATCTAAAAGAGCTGACTGGAAAAGATTCTACAAGTACAACAGTGGGGCGTATAAAGTCAGATTACCGGGAAACAATGAATGAGCTGCTATTGGACAATTTTACCAAAAACTGGACTAACTGGGCACACGGTTATAAAAGCATCACCAAGAACCAGTCGCACGGGTCGCCGGGAAACCTGCTCGACCTCTACGCGGCGGTCGACATTCCCGAAACGGAAACATTTGGTTCAAGTTTTTTTCCAATTCCCGGTTTACGCAGAGATAAAGCAGATGTGCGCAACGTAGATCCTGATCCGATGATGAGCAGGTTTGCCAGTTCGGCTGCGCATACACAGGGTAAAAAACTAGCCTCATCTGAAACATTTACCTGGCTAACAGAGCATTTTAAGACTTCATTTTCACAAGCTAAACCAGAGGCAGAACAATTGTTCCTTTCTGGTATAAATCATATTTTTTATCACGGCACAACCTTTACACCATCGGATGTTCCTTTCCCAGGCTGGCTATTTTATGCTTCTATGAACGTAGTTCCTGCAAATAGCCTCTGGCCGCAATTGAAAGGGATGAACGACTATTTTAGCCGGTGCCAGTCGATCCTGCAATCTGGTAAATCTGATAATGAGCTGCTGATCTACTGGCCTGTTTACGATCAGTGGGGAAAAGCGAAAGGACTGGATATGCCGATGAAAGTGCATGATGTTGATGTATGGCTTTATCCGACAGCATTTTATAAACAAAGTGTAAAACTACAGCAAAGTGGTTATTCCTTTGATTTTGCATCCGACCGTATGCTGGCTGCTTCTACTGTAGTGAAAGGTAAAGTGGTTACCGCTGCTGCTGCAAGTCCTTATCAAACATTGATTATACCAGAATGTAAATTAATGCCTTTGCAGACGCTGACAGCAATTTTAGCTCTTGCGGATCAAGGTGCGACGGTGATTTTTCAAAAATTACCCGAAGATGTACCTGGACTTGCTCATTTAGAAAGCAATCGTCAGCTTTTCAAGGAGAAAATTGCTGCGCTCAAATTTGGTGAGCGTGCTAATGGTGTAAAATATGCTACCGTAGGGGCGGGCACTGTAATTGTTGCGGGAGATTTGAAAAAGGCTCTTGAATTTAAAAGTATACAAGGGGAGCAACTGATTGCAACAGGACTTAAATTTATTCGCCGTAAGCTAAGTGGTGGAAGATATTATTACTTGGTTAACCATACGGATAAGGTAATTGATCAATGGGTTCCAATAAACTATGCAGGAAATAACGTGGTTATTATGGATGCGCAAAGCGGAAATTATGGGACAGCACAAACTGTGGTCAGGGATAAAAACATTACAGTAAGGATACAGCTGGAGCCTGGTGAAACACTCTTCCTTAAAACCGGAGAACAGGAGATGAAGTCGCAGTTAAAAATGTGGACTTACCTTTCGGGGAAAGGGGAGGAGATAACATTTAATCAACCTTGGAAACTGCACTTTGCCGCAGGCGGACCACTATTACCGGCCGATCAGAAAATGGATAAACCGCAATTATGGACTTCCCTTGATGATCCCCAAATGCTTGCTTTTTCGGGAACAGGGGTGTACAGTACTACTTTTACCCTTCCTGAAAAAAAACATGCTGCCTATGAATTAGCTCTAGGGCAAGTGAATGAAACTGCACATCTCTGGATCAACGGACAGGATGCAGGTTATGTATGGAGCATTCCATTTAAGAAAAGGGTAGGTCAGTACCTTAAAAAGGGAACAAATACGATCAGGATTGAAATTGCCAATTTAATGGCCAACCGAATAGCAGACCTGGATAAAAAAGGTGTTCAATGGCGGAATTATCATGAAATAAACTTTGTGAACATAGACTATAAGCCATTTGATGCCTCTGGATGGAAGCCAATGCCTTCAGGATTAGCCGGTCCGGTGGTGCTAACAGGCTATAACTAAGAAGAAAAGTATCTCCGGGAACGATTGCGTAAATTATCTAAATTTTAACTGTTCTGAAGGTTATAAACTTTGTACTTTAAACTGCCAATTTAAACCGTATGAAGCTAAACGATTTTTTCAGTTATATCCATGTTGACGGATATTCTGCTGTCCCTAAATACTTGCAGTTAACAAAATCTGTTTTATCTGCAATAGAGCTGGGAAGATTAAAGAAAAATGATACACTGCCGTCAATCAACGAAGTGAGTTATGAGCTTGAAATCTCGCGGGATACCGCTGAAAAAGGATACAAACACTTAAAGAATTTGGGCATACTTGGATCAATACCGGGAAAAGGATACTACATCCTTAACGAAGATTATAACCAAAAGCTAAAAATCTGCCTGGTTTTTAATAAACTGAGCAACCACAAGAAGATCATTTATGATGCTTTTGTAGAGGCTTTAGGTGATAACGTAGCAATAGATCTTTATATCTATAACAATGACCTTTGCGTTTTTAAAGAACTGATAACTGCAAAAAGTGAGCAATATTCGCACTATGTTGTTATTCCGCACTTCCTTGCCCCTGCAGGAGATGAATATGAAATACTTAATTCAATTCCTAAGAACAAGTTGATTTTGATGGACAAAATGATGCCTGGCATTACAGGGGATTATGGAGCTGCGTACGAAAACTTTGAAAATGATATCTTCCATGCGCTGGAAAAAGCAATTGAACCATTAAGTAAATACCATACCTTAAAACTCATTTTTCCCCAGGATAGCTATTTCCCAAATGAAATAAAAGACGGATTTACTAAATTTTGCAGACAGTTTGGCTTTATCCAGAAGGTGGTAAGTGATGTAAACCGCGAGCCAATAAGTGAGGGGGAAGTTTTCATTAACCTTAAAGAAGATGATCTGGTAACAATTATAGAACGGATTAAAGAAACGAACCTGGATATTGGCAAACAAGTTGGATTGATTTCCTATAATGAAACACCGTGGAAAAAAATTATCCTAAATGGGATCACAACAATATCTACAGATTTTCAAAAAATGGGACAGATTGCTGCAAACCTTATCCTGGAGAACTCAAGGGAGCAAGTTGCAATACCATTTTATTTAACCCTGCGGGATTCGCTTTAGGAAGCTATTAAACTGCTACCTTTGCGGTGATGGAATATTTCAAAAAGCTGCTTGATCTGCTAAAGACAGAGAAAGAGGAAGATCAGAACGCTTATCTTAAACTGACAGCATCAGCTACTGTTGCCGAACGGCGTGCCAATGGATTAACATGGTATCCTATTGCGATCAGAGGTTCGGAAATGAGCCGGGGTGATTATCTGACAGTAGAACTGGAACGGACTACACACCACGAGATTAGTCACCAGCTTAGATTTGGGGCCGCGGCTGTGCTTTTTTCCAACCATGATCCTAAAAACGACCGTTTGGAAGGGGTGATTTCCCATCAGAGCGGCAATAAATTAAAGATCACTTTACGGACAGATGAGCTGCCGGATTGGTCGCGTGACGGTAAGCTGGGGATCGACGTGCTGTTTGATAATAACAGTTACGATGAAATGCAGCAAGCCCTTAGAACCGCAGCTGCGCCATTTGATAAAGCTGAAGATGGCCGGTTAGTAAAAATCCTAACCGGTGATGCCAGCCCCACATTTGATTCAAATATCCACATATACTTACTGCCGAAATTAAATATAATGCAGCAATCTGCTGTAGACAGGATTTTGGCTGCACAGGAGCTGGCCATTGTACACGGGCCGCCCGGAACTGGAAAAACCACCACGTTAATACAGGCTATTAAAGCAATGATAAAGAAGGACCACCAGCAGATCCTTGTGGTGGCCCCAAGTAATACGGCGGTAGATTTGCTAAGCGAAAAACTTTCTGATGAGGGGTTAAATGTACTTAGAGTGGGAAATCCTGCAAGAGTTTCAGAAAAACTGATGTCGCTTACACTCGATTATAAAATGGCCGGTCACCCCAGCATGAAGGAGATTAAAAACCTCAAAAAACAAGCGGGTGAGTACAAAAATATGGCCCATAAATATAAAAGGAATTTTGGGAAAGCTGAGCAGGAGCAACGTCGTGCCCTCTTTACCGAAGCCCATAAGATCATGAAAGAGGTGGGGAATACAGAACAGTATATAATGGATGATCTGATCAATAAAGCACAGATAGTTACCGCTACCCTTGTAGGTGCTAACCATTATACCATCAGAGGCCGCAAGTTTTCTACCGTAGTGATCGATGAAGCGGGACAGGCGTTAGAGCCGGCCTGCTGGATACCAATATTAAAAGCCAAAAAAGTAGTTTTTGCTGGCGACCATTGTCAGTTATCCCCAACTATAAAATCAAACCTTGCCGCTAAGAACGGGTTAAGCACCACATTACTGGAAAAATGTGTCGCCTTACATCCTGAAGCGGTAGTCCTGCTCGAAGAACAATACCGCATGAATGAGATGATTATGGGCTATTCATCAAAAATATTCTATGAGAATAAACTTAAAGCGCATGAATCTGTAGCCCACAGGCTTTTATTGCCAGATGAACCTGCCCTGTCTTTCATAGATACAGCAGGTTGTGGGTTTGAAGAAAAAAGCGAAGGAACAAGTATGGTTAATCCCGAAGAAGCGGTCTTTCTACTTAAACATTTAACACAGCTGGTGCAGAAATTGGCACTAAGTTACACTTTGATAGATTTCCCTTCCATAGCTATTATTGCACCTTATAAACAACAAATATATGTATTGAAAGATTTGCTGCTGAATGTGCCTGAACTACAAGTTTATGCAGCTCATATTGCAGTAAATACGATTGATAGTTTCCAGGGACAAGAAAGGGATGTTGTGTATATTGGTCTCACCAGGAGCAATACAGATGGTGTTATCGGCTTTTTATCAGATATCAGAAGGATGAATGTGGCAATGACGCGAGCTAAAAAGAAACTGGTTGTGATTGGTGATAGTGCCACACTTTCGAGGTCGGACTTCTATGGTGGTTTTATCGGTTATGCAGAAGAACGAAATGTCTATCAAAGCGCATGGGAGTTTATAGCCATATAATTTATTGATTTATTACTTATCAATAGATCGTTGCTATAGTGTTTAATTTCTTATCTTAGTCTTGATGAATTGTAAACATTTCATCGCTTACGGAAAATTTGGCGGCAAATTAAAATAAGTTTGGATGGGAATACTCGACTTTATGAATGACAATAACGTTAACTGGAGTAAGGATGAAAGTTATATTGGAAGACTGATTAACTTGTATGCTGCTACTCCTGCAATAGCTAAGGCTTATTTTGGATTGCTTTATGACGAAGAACAGCGGCCCGATCTTTTTCTTGCTGTGGAAATGGAGGAAGAAGCTGAGGAAATAAAGCATATGACAGCAATGCTTAGTGAGACCTATATGGCAGACAGGGAGATTATTTTTGTTTCTAATATGGTCGAACCGGAGCTAATGCATTATGTGATAGAAAGCAATTTTCCATTTTATGTAAAAAACAGGCCGCAACCACTCCATATGGCGGTGATGAAATACTGGTTTAATCCTGATAAATATAAGGCGGACCTTATCCATCAGGTAAAAACGGGTACTGTGATTTCTATATTTAAAGATTTTAACCCCTTTGGCAGCGAACTCAATTTTCAGACCTTTATTAGGGAGGGCAAGGAATTTATACCACTGTTTTCAGAAGAAGAGATGGTCCCTAAGAGTGGGATGGTAGAAATTCCAAAAGACCTGACGGTAATGGGATTTGATTGGATTAGAATTAATAGTGCTGTCAGCGGTAATTTAAAAGAGCATTATTATATTCTCAATCCGGGTACTTCTTTTGAAGTCGAGTTTGTTGCCTAACGCTGGTTAGTTTATTCGCCCCCTTTTACACTGTCATTACATCCTATCATGATAAAAAAATAAATAGATATGTATCTTTAAAAAATATTAGTGGCGGCTTCCTAATGAAGCAAGCAGGACAGTAGATTTAAAGATGGATAAAATTAAAATATATGCAGAGCAGTTTGCTGATCTGGTTGTGAGTTACTTCGGCAAATTTTTACTCGCTATCGTAGTACTTTTTGTAGGCGTATGGCTGATAAAAAAATGCGTTAAATTCCTGCATAATCATTTTCGTAAAAACAGTATTGACCTTTCCCTTAGTGAGTTCCTGATCAGCCTGATCAATGCAGTACTCTATGTGATGTTGCTCATATCAATTGCTACGATTATAGGTATTCCTACAACTTCTTTTATTACTATTTTGGGGACGGCCGGGCTAGCTGTGGGATTGGCATTACAAGGATCTTTATCTAATTTTGCTGGTGGGGTGCTGATTTTGCTTTTTAAACCATTTAGAGTGGGACATAATATTACTTCTAGTAACAATGTAGCGGGAACGGTTTTAAAAATAGACATTTTATATACCACATTGAGGGCAGGAAACGGGACAACAATCTATGCACCAAATGGTCCGCTTGCCAATGCAGTGATCAATAATGCTTCAGATAATGAGACCAGGCAGGCAGAATATAAGATAAACATTTCTTTTGATAATAATATAGAGCATGCACGGCAAGCCATTCTCACTGTTTTAGACAATGATCAGCTGATTCTTAAAGATCCCAAACCAGCGGTGCTGGTAGGTTCTATGGGAGAAAGTGCGATTGTGCTAATTGTGAGGGCCTGGACGGCAAATAGTAATTTTTGGCCGGTGTATTATGCTACTTATCAAAAAATTAAAGAATCGATGGATGCGAATGCAATTAAATTGCCGAGCACAGCACCACAAGTACATGTTATCACAAAAGGTCTTGATTAATTCAATTCCCTGCTTATAGATCAAATTTTATGAACGAAGAATTTTACCTTTATATATATAATAAACAGCACCTGATCGAGACCATCCCTTCTAACAAAGAGATTGCCGAATGGGCAGTAAACCTGCTTAACCTTGTGTATCCGGAGCGTTTAACTTTTCCTGATTATACACTATTGGAAATCCAGGAAATGTTTGATCAGTCTGAACGCGAGCTCCTGCATATTCTTGGGGCCACTAAAGCCTGTATGGAGTGCGATAAGCAATTGATTGCGAACACTTTTTACGTTGAGCTCCCAGAGTTGTACCGCAAAATGAACACTGATATTACTGCAACCTTAAACGGTGATCCGGCAGCTAAAAGTGAATTTGAGATCATCCGGACTTATCCAGGTTTTCTTGCGGTTTCCTTATACCGGATAGCGCATCAACTATTGGTTTTGGGTGTGCCATTGATCCCCAGGGTGTTAACCGAATACGCACACGCTGTGACAGGTATTGATATACATCCCGGGGCAGAAATAGGGGAGTTCCTTTTCATAGACCATGGTACCGGTATTGTAATCGGAGAAACAACGGTAATAGGAAACCATGTCAAATTGTACCAGGGGGTAACACTTGGCGCGTTAAGTGTAGAGAAGTTTATGGCAAATACCAAAAGGCACCCTACAATTGGCGATCATGTAATTATCTATTCGGGGGCAACAATTTTGGGAGGTGATACCTTTATTGGCGAAAATAGTATTATCGGTGGTAACGTTTGGCTCACCAAGAGTGTGTTATCCGATTCTACTGTGTACCATCAATCGGCCATGAAAGTGATAGAAACAAAAAGCAAAAATTAAAAAATGGGAAACATTATCGATGCAATAGGGAATACCCCTTTGGTAGAAATCCAGCGATTAAACCCTAATCCCAAGGTGAAAATCTTCGCTAAACTAGAAGGTAACAATCCTGGGGGTAGTGTAAAGGACAGGGCTGCTTTAAATATGATCCGCAGTGCAATAGAGCGGGGGGAAATTAAAAAGGGAACAAAGCTGATCGAGGCTACAAGTGGCAATACCGGGATTGCATTAGCAATGATCGCATCCATATACGACCTGGAGATCGAATTAGTTATGCCTGCTAATTCTACAAGGGAGCGAACTTTAACTATGGAAGCTTTTGGTGCGAAAGTGACCTTGCTCGAATCAATTGAGACCTGTAGGGACTATGCAGAAGATAAAGGCCGTAAAGGGTATTTTTTACTCAATCAATTTGCAAACCCTGACAACTATCTGGCACATTACAAAACTACAGGTCCGGAGATCTGGAGGGATACTAATCAACAGATTACCCATTTTGTAAGCTCAATGGGTACAACTGGTAGTATCATGGGGAACTCGATGTATTTAAAAGAAAAGAACGCGGATATTCAGATAATAGGTTGCCAGCCCACAGAAGAATCGTCTATTCCTGGGATCAGAAGATGGCCGGCAGCTTATTTGCCGAAGATATTTGATGCAAGCCGCGTAGATCGTACGATGGATGTTTCGCAGGAAGATGCTTCACATTATGCAAGGCAGATGGCCAAAGTTGAAGGGATTTTTGCAGGGATGAGCAGTGGTGGGGCATTGGCCTGTGCAGTAAAACTAGCCGAAGAATTAACATCAGGATTAATTGTTTTTATAGCATGCGATAGGGGCGACAGGTACCTCAGCAGCGAACTGTTTATCAATCCATAAAATATTAGATATAAAAAAGGGGGCCGATACTTTCGGTCCCCTTTTTTATATCTAATATTTAGCCTTTTTGCTGTGCATCTACCACAGCAATAGTTACCATATTAACGATCTCGCGAACAGAACTATCCATCTGTAAAACGTGCACTGGTTTGTTCAATCCTAAAAGGATAGGGCCTACAGCTTCTACATTTCCTAGTTCTTGTAAGAGTTTGTATGCAATGTTACCAGATTCCAGGTTAGGGAAGATCAGGGTATTGGCAGGACTGCCTTTAAGGGTAGAGAAAGGGTAGTTGCCTTGCAATAATTCTGAGTTCATGGCAAAATTGGCTTGCATTTCACCATCCACAATCATGTCTGGATATTTTTCTTTCAGCAATGCTGTTGCTAGTCTCGTTTTATCAGGGATTGCACCAGTATTAGAACCGAAATTCGAATAAGATAACAACGCGATTCTTGGTGTGATATTTAATCCTTTTACTGAATCATTGATCAGGCCGGTAATATCTACCATGTCCTGTGCTGTTGGATCAGGATTTACTGTTGTATCTCCAAGGAAAACGGGCCCTTTTTTGGTAAGCATCAAATACATACCAGCAATTTTCTTAACCCCTTTTTTAGTGCCGATTACTTGTAACGCAGGTTTTAAAGTAGATTTATAATTTTTAGTCAGGCCCGAAATCAGTGCATCAGCATGTCCAAATTCTACCATACTCGCACCATAATAATTTCGGTCGCGCACAAGTTTTCTAGCCTCATAAAGCGTGATACCACGTCTCTGACGCCTCTGGTAAAGATGGTCTGCAAATTTTTCTGAATCTGGTGTTCCTTGCAGCGGATCGATGATTTCGATACCGTCAAATTCAATACCATTTTCCAATACGATCTTTTGAATACGCTCTACATTACCTAAAAGGATTGGCGTAGCAATGCCCTCATCCTTTACAATCTGTGCAGCCTTTAATATTTTGTAATTATCAGCCTCGGCAAAGACCACCCTTTTTGGAGCTGATTTTGCTTTACCTGCCAGATTTCTCAATAATTTATCATCTGCACCTAACCTTACCTGAAGCTCTTCATGATAAGCATTCCAGTCAGTAATATGTTTTCTAGCTACTCCAGATTCCATTGCAGCTTTTGCTACAGCCATAGAAACGATGCCAATCAACCTCGAATCAATAGGTTTTGGAATAATATAATCCTTGCCAAATTTAAGGTTTTTAGCCTTGTAAGCCAGGTTAACAATCTCGGGAACAGGAAGTTTAGTCAGCTCTGCAATTGCCCTTACTGCAGCAATTTTCATTTCTTCATTAATAGATGTTGCACGGACATCTAGTGCACCACGGAAAATATAAGGGAAGCCAAGTACATTATTCACCTGGTTAGGGAAATCGGAACGGCCGGTAGCCATGATAATATCCTTACGCGAATTAATCGCCAGGTCGTATGCAATCTCCGGATCCGGATTTGCGAGCGCAAATACGATTGGGTTTCTAGCCATAGACTGTACCATCTCTACAGAAACAACATTTGCCGCAGACAGACCGAGAAATACATCTGCGCCTTTCATTGCTTCGGCAAGTGTTTTGATGTCCTTTCTTGTTGTGGCAAACTCCATACGGATTGGATCCAGGTCAGTTCGGTCTACGTTCACTAACCCATCAATATCGAACATCACCAGGTTTTCTTTTTTAACCCCTAATTTCAAATATAGTTTAACACAAGATACAGCCGCAGCGCCAGCACCACTCACTACAATTTTTACCTTTTCAATTTTTTTATTTTGTAACTGACAAGCATTTAATAGGGCGGCACTGGTAATAATTGCCGTTCCGTGCTGGTCATCGTGCATTACAGGAATATTCATTTCCTCTTTTAGGCGCCTTTCGATCTCAAAGCACATAGGTGCAGCTATATCTTCCAGGTTTACCCCGCCGAACGTTGGCTCTAAAGCTTTAACTACGTTTACAAACTCATCCACTGAAGAAGTATTCAGCTCCAAATCAAAAACATCAATATCAGCGAATATTTTGAACAATAGGCCTTTACCTTCCATTACCGGTTTACTTGCCGCCGGACCGATATTGCCTAGTCCGAGTACAGCTGTTCCGTTACTAATTACTGCAACTAAGTTCCCCTTCGCTGTATATTTATAAACGTCCTCAGGATTACGGTGAATTGCCAGACAAGGCTCTGCTACTCCGGGAGAATAAGCAAGTGCTAAATCTCTTTGAGAATTTGTAGGTTTTGAAGGTACAACTTCAATTTTTCCTGGTCTCCCCTGAGAGTGATAATCTAAGGCGTCTTGTTTGCGGTTGGTTTTACTGTTCATGTTATATGTAATCTTAATCTCATTTTCCGATATCTGGCCGATATGCTGGAAATCCTTTAAAAGGCCGAAATTAGGCATATGTTTAAACTAATACTAGGAAATAATGCTTTAATTACTGGTCATTGACTAACAAGAGCAAGTTATTTACATATAGTTGCGTGAAATGCAAAAAATCAACCGTACTTTCACCAAAGTATTTAATTGCATTTTTATGACATTTTTAGAAATAGTATTAGATCCACCTGCCTATGGATGGAAAAATGCTAATGGTGAACTTTCCCAACCTACTCCCAAGCAGATATTCAAAGAGTTCTTTTCGAGATTAAATATTTTCAAATCCAGAAAAAATTGGCTTCCTTTTATGAGCTGGGCAAAAGTTGTACTCTCTATACCTTTCCTTGCCTTATTTATCTTCCAGTATTTTAGCTGGGGACTGCTTGCAGTTGCCTTTATATACAGCATGATTATTATGGGAACACATGGTACGATTTGGCACCATCGGTTTTGTACCCATAATGCGTATACCTTCAGAAATAAGTTTTGGAAGTTTTTTACCCAGAACCTAACCATATCAATGATCCCGGAAGAGATTTATGTTGTTTCTCACCATGTACACCATGCCAAATCTGATATGCCAGGTGATCCTTATAATGCTTCAGGAGGTTTTCTTTATTGTTTCCTGGCGGATGTAAACCACCAGCCGATAGCCAAAGATCTTTCTGAAAAAGATTATTACACCGCGACACGGCTGATGAAACATACAGGTATTACGCCTAATACTTACGCTCAATATCTTAAGTGGGGATCAATTGCTAATCCTGGACGAACAATATTGTCCTGGATATTAAACTGGGGATTTTGGTATCTTGCTTTTTACCTAATAGGCGGTCACGCTTTGGCCTGTACAGTCTTTGGCGCAGCCGGTGTTTGGGCGGTAGGGGTAAGGACATTTAATTACGAAGGCCATGGTAAAGGGAAGGATATGCGCAAGGATAATTATGATTTTAGCCGCGATGATATGTCTATCAACCAGCTTTGGCCCGGTATTGTAGCAGGAGAATGGCATAATAACCATCACTTGTATCCTAAAAGTGCAAGAACGGGATTTCTACCACATCAGGTAGATATTGCGTGGTATTATATACGCTTTATGTATAGCATTGGGACAGTAAAAACATTCAGGGATTCTAAATCTGAATTCCTCGAGAACCATTATCATAAGAAGTAAAACGTTTTTTGCATTATTTATGTATTCAAAAGATGAAGCTTCCAGACTAAAACAATCTTTCTGGACCGCATTCGGACAATATATATCCCCTCACCCTTCTGCTGAGGGTTTGAAAATTAATTGGATCAACTACAAGACAGGTATCAAACACTTGCATTTTAAGATGCATGCTGATAACTATTCTGCTTTTATAGCTATTGAAATCTCACACCCTGATTCCGGAATCCAGGAACTGATTTTTGAACAGTTTACAGCCTATCGAACTATGCTTACCTCTATTTTGGGAGAAGAGTGGGAGTGGCAGCTACATATATCCGATGAAAACTTTAAAACTATAAGCAGAATTAGCAAGTCGCTGCATGATGTAAGTATATTTAAAGGAGAAGACTGGCCAACGTTGATTTCATTCTTTAAGCCGAGAATTATTGGGCTTGATGAATTCTGGACGGATGCACAGTATAGTTTTGGTTTATTTAAATAGAATTTGTATTACTATTCCCTGATCATCGCGCTATTTCCTACATTTGCTGCACAGATAGCATTTCAGCTAATCTTTTAAATTACTTGGATGTACGAGATTTGTTGCATAGGGCATATTACATTAGACAGAATAGTTACCTCTACTTCTGAAAAGCATATGGCGGGAGGTACTTCATTCTACTTCTCTAATGCTTTACGCAGGCTGGAACTTAATTATGGCCTTGTTACAGCACTTGCAGATACAGAACTTTCATTCGTAGACGATCTGATGGCTAATGGAATAACAGTAAATGTATTTCCCAGTGCTAAAACAGTGTATTTTGAAAATATATATTCCGCCAATCTGGACCATCGTACACAACGTGTTTTGCAGGAAGCAGATCCTTTTACCGTTGAACAGCTTACTGGTATCGAATCACAAATTTTCCACTTGGGACCATTGTTGGCAAATGATATTTCTGTAGAACTGATTAAAAGCCTTTCTGCCCGCAGTAAAGTATCTTTAGACGTACAAGGTTATTTGCGTGAAGTACGTGACCAGCGAGTATGTGCAGTTAGCTGGGCTGAAAAAAAAGAAGCCCTTCAATACGTCCACATCGTAAAAGCTGATGAGACTGAACTTGAAATATTAACCGGGGTTACAGGGATTACAGCAGGTACAAAGATATTGGCAGAGTGGGGAGTAAAAGAAGTTGTAGTGACGCGCGCCAGTTTGGGATCAATTATTTATGCTGATGACGTATTTTATGACATCCCTGCCTACCGTCCATCTGTAGAAACCGATGCAACTGGCTGTGGTGATACCTATATGGCAGGCTATTTATTTAAGCGTGTAAAGGGAGCAGGGGTGCAGGAGTCTGGAGAATTTGGCGCTGCCATGGCCAGTCTTAAAATAGAAACATCTGGTCCATTTAACGGGACGCAAGAGGATATTGAGCACTTGATTAGTAGCGTTAAAGCTTGAATTACAGAGTAATATTCTATTTTAACTGTACTGGACTGTCTGACGGATAAGTCACAGAAATGTTTTTTTGGAAAAAATTCTTAGTGTAATTTGTACACTATTGAAAAGTTCGTATATTTGTATCAGAAACAAGAAATAATATTTTCCGGCTTTAGGATAGTTCATTAACTAAATGCAATTAACACTACTGGAAATTTAAAGGAAAACCCGTTCATACAGGTTTATATTTGGTTAGAATAGGGATGCTTCGTGGATGCGACAACCCTTTCTTTTTTTTACAGCCTTTTGTAATTATTATTTTAAAGTTATTGAGCCTATATTCATGTTTCAATTGTCTCCAATCCCATCAAAACTGGGGTCTATAATAAAACATCCAATTTACAATATTAACTTAAGTCCCGCTAAAAGGCAGTTATTATTTTTGTGATGTGATTTTAAATCCTAAAGGCTTGCTTATGGAATCAAAACTAATTTTATCCGAAATAATTTTGAAGTCTACTTCGTCAATCATCTTTCTGTCCTGCAGCGCAGATAAGTTTGTTTTTTGCTGTACCAACGATAGTGTTTTTTCATAAACATACTTGTCTAATAAAAAATTTTTACTCGTTTTTCGCAGTTGCATATAAAAATCAGTTACTGAATTTTCGTCTGGTCTTTTACTATCAAATTCTATGTATTTCGGACTTTCTGCTCTAATGATCATTACATCCCTTTGACCAAAGTAAGCGCCAAGATAGGATATACTTAATAATACGATTACTATAAAATACACTCCAAAGTCAAAATCAGGTTCAACAAACATATAATAGCTCCTTGTAATAAATACAATCGTAAAGAGAGCAGTAAAAAGCCATAATATAGGTTTTGAAGTTTTTTCATAAACTACCTGATTGGTCAATTCTTCAAAAGGGACTTCTATCTGTAATGAACCAAAAAGATGTTTATTCCTATAATACAATCTATCGTTGTAAAGCTTAAATTGCCTCAAATGGAATAGTTTCCGTTGTGTCAATTCCTTGATTACTAATTTGTCTGCCATGGACTTTTATCCTTAAAGAGTATTGTTTATGGTGTGGAATATAGAAATAATTATTTGCTGTAAGTAGCTTAATAGTTATTTTTCATGCACCCCCGTCTTGATAGTGCGTTTTGCAACATCAGGACGGGGAGGTCATTTTCAATGCTTGTTTAGCCTATGCTAATCAAACTCTTCCCATTTAGCTCTTTTTTGAATTTCTAGCATTCTTTCTGCATGTTTTTCATCTAAATACTCCTTAGCTGGCCGTTGGGTTGTGATAGTCAACTTTTCCTCTTCATAATTTATGACCACCATTTCACCAGCGAAGAATCCGCTTTTTTCAAGCAGCTTACCCGCTAATCTCAAAGCTGGTAAAATTTTGAAGAATGAACCATTTGGTCTATGTTCTTTTTGCAATTTCATTACTCGTGTGTTTGGAGATGTCATATTATTATGATTTAAGGTTTATATGTTAGCCAAGGCATGATGACCGGATCTTTTTAATTAGTAGAAATGAAAGCAGCCGAACACCATATAACGAAGATACTGCTTTAGTTTAATATGTGTTTCATAAAACAGTAAATATTTAATTAATAATAATAATTGTTTATTTATACGGAATTCTGAATAATGTGTTTTTGGTGCTTCACCTCAGGCCAAACCTGCCCAAATGTTATTTAATGTTAAATATTAATCTATATCAAAGCAATCATCCAGGAAGATTCGTAACTAAATGAATTAATACTAACTTTGATTTAACCGATACTAATTCGTAATATGGCCTTTATATAAGAAGTAACCCTTGTACACAGTGATAATTACGGATAAACCTGTTAACAACCGGAAAACAAAACAAGTATTTTGCTAATGACACCTGCATAGGATTACATCTTACAAACAGCAATAAATATTGTGCAAGCTTCATCAATTAAAAAACAAAAATATATTCTCAAATGAAAAAAGTTACTTTATTGATTCTGGCATTATTCCTCACTACAGCTTCCTTTGGACAGGGGTTGTTAAACTTGTTTGGAAAGTCGGATGATTTCTTTAAACTCATGAATGAACAGAACTTTACCGCGGCGCAGGCATTTTTTGATCCTACATTGCAATCGAAGATCAGCGTGGCAGACCTGCAGAAATTATGGGATAATATGAACACCAGGCTTGGTAAATTTGAGTCTGTGGATGTTACACAAAGTAAAGCACAGGGAGAATTTTATGCGGTAACCATGGAGGGCAAATTTGCCAATGCGACACAATCATTTCTACTTGCTTTTAATAAGGCAGAAAAGTTGGTAGGTTTTTATATCCAGCCAAGGCCAGCGGCAGGTACTACTTATTTAAATCCTGCCTATGCAGATATTACGCTTTATGATGAGAAGGAAGTTTATGTTACAGCGGCTGGGCATAAATTGGTAGGCAGGCTGACTGTTCCGAAAAATGCGGTTAATTTTCCTATAGTTGTGCTGGTACATGGCACCGGACCAAGTGATATGGATGAAACTTTAGGTCCGAATAAGCCTTTTAAAGACCTGGCTGCAGGTTTGGCTGCCAAAGGAGTGGCAAGTATCCGCTACGTAAAAAGAACATTGGTAAATGGGAATGAATTTACTGGATCTTTTACCGTTAAGGAAGAAACGATTGACGATGCTGTAGCTGCTGTTACTTTGGCTGGTACGATCCCTGGTGTAGACAAAAAACAGATTTATATATTGGGCCACAACCTTGGCGGAATGCTTGCCCCAAGAATTGCTTCATTGGCGCCTCAGCTCAATGGTATTATATTAGCAGAAGCACCTGCAAGAAAATTTGCTGATGTACTGGTTGAACAGAACAAGTATTTGTTTGAAGTATCTAAAGATACCACCCAAGCTGGAAAGAAACGGTATAACGATGTGATGACTGAGCTGCAAAGGGGAACGGTAACTACTTTAGGTAAAATGAAGCCAGATTCTATACTTTTAGGTTTACCTGCTGCTTATTGGGTTGATTTGAATCAGTATAATCAGGTAGAAGCTGCAAAAAAATTGAAGCAGCGTATTTTGGTTATACAAGGTGAGAATGATTTCCAGGTTTCTATGGAGGATTTTAATTTATGGAAGTCAGAATTAAGCGGGCACCCGAATGTTACGTTTAAACAATACTCAGATCTTAACCACTTACTAAGCTCACAAGTTGAAAAAGGCACGGTTACACAGTATCAAACAGCTTCGAGTGTTTCTGAGACACTGATTATCGACATTGTAGCCTGGATAAAAGGTACCTAATTTACATATTTAATGGCAAAATTTAAAGCACTTCTTTTTGATCTGGACGGTACCCTTGTTGATTCTGAGCACTTTCATTTTAATACCTGGAACGAATTACTGGCAGAATCTAATGTTCAGCTGGAATATCATGACTTCTTAAAAAACTATGCAGGTATTCCTTTGCCTGGAAATGCTAAAAGGTTAAAGGAGCTTTATGAAATTGAATCTCCTTTAGATTTGCTGATTTCCCGTAAGGAGGACCTGACCGTGGAAAGGTTGAAGACGAGTAAAATTGATCTTATGCCTTATGTACAGGATACACTCGATTTCTTTCTTAGTACAGGAGTTAAAATGGCATTGGTTACGGCAAGTAAAAGACCTGATGTAGATGAAATGTTCATAAAAAATGGATTATCGAAATATTTTAGTTTCCTGGTTACACGAAGTGACGTAGTGAACAGCAAGCCAGATCCTGAATCTTATAACCTTGCTGTAAAGAAGTTTGGCTTGGAGAAATCCGAATGCCTGGTTTTTGAAGATACTTTAAATGGATTGCGAGCGGCAAAAGGCGCAGAACTTACTTGTTTCGTTATTCAGGGCAATAGTGAAGACCACCTAAAATTAGCAGCAGCTGATAAAATATTCGTTGATTTTCAACAGGCAAGAGATTACCTGGTCAAAAATGAATTGATCTAATACATTATATTTTAAGCATAAAAAAACGGGGATAATTTATTACCCCGTTTTTTTATGCTTAAAATATAATGTTAAAGCTTGCCAGTTTAAGAACCTTTCTGGTTTGCCAGGTACACGGTTAAAATATTTTTCAAGTAAATCTCTGGTTTAGGCATGTTTATCACAGTTCCGGGCTCCTTATCTTGCGACTGCTTAATGTAATTCGCTTTGATTTTACCCCAGTCTTTAGAATAAAGCTGGATGAAAGTATCTACAAACTGTTTATCTGTATAGTCTTTTGGAAGCTTACTCAGCACAACTTCAATTTTCTCTTCTTTTTTATGTAATACTGCCATGATAGATTTTTAATCGCTGCAAAGCTATCACTCTTAAACCGTATTTCATCAGGTTAACTAAACTTTTATGCATTTGTGTTGTTTTCCCTATAATCTATGATTAAGTGTTTTATTGAATAATAAATTAAATCATAAGCATATGGAAGTTAGCGCAAAACAAACCGGGTTATTTGATTTCTTTACTCAGTGTTTACAGGATTTATATGGTGCGGAAAAGAAAGTGGTTAAATCTTATGCTGCCTTGTCGCTCGCATCCTTTACCCCCGAATTGCAAAGTGCTTTAACAACGCAATCTGAGGAGGGCCATAGTCATATTTCGAGGTTGGAACTTATTTTTAATATGCTTGATTATCAACCGGGAAAATGCAGGTGCGAAATTATTGAACTCTTAAGTGAAAAGGCAGCATCAATCGTCAAAAATGTAGAGACAGGAACTGCTTTACGGGATGCAGAAATAATTTATGCAGTACAACTAATAGCACATTATAAAATTGCCAGTTACGGGAGCCTGGTGTCACTAATGGGGGAAATCGGTTATCCCGATGCAGAAATATTACTTGATCAGTGTCTCACTGAAGAAAAGAATGCTGATGCTTATTTAACACAAATTGCAGTCAATTTCATCAATCCTGCAGCAAAAAAGGAATCTGAATAGAGAGGCTTAAGGACTAATCTTCTTCGTTGGCAAGCTTAAAAATTTTTCCTTTAAGATCGTAATACTTTGATTTCCAGAAATCCCTGTTCTGCTCCATAGCTTCAAAAGTTGTAATTGGGGGCTGGTCGTCTTGCTTGGAGGGGCCGAGCTTGGGATAAGCCGTAGAGAAATCATAATTTAATACTACACCGTATTTTACTATATCTTCATATGGTAGAAATGGATCTTTTATGTGGTTATAATAGGTAGATCTGTCGATCCCAACCTTGACAGCTAGTGCTGTAATTGTTATTCCATTTGCCCGGACTACCGAGTTTAATAATTCTCCTTTATGTTTTTTTATATCCTTGCTTTTCACTAAAAACAAGGTAAATGTTTAATTGTTGGAAAAATTCTACATTTTATTTCTAATATTCTACATTTATGTTGATATTAGAACGTTGTATGTAGAATGGGACGTCGGCTCTAAAAAATACTCGACATGTGCAGCTTTAAACTAACCAAATGAATATGTATTAAAGAATCAGTATTGAAACTAAAATTATAATATTGCAGTTCTTCAAATTGAAATGAAGCACTGCTTGATGAGTCTCGTAACAGAAATCTGGTAAATTTCAAATCCCTACGAGCTAAGTCAGGCAGCCATGATCCTATAAAATATAGGGTCGGTTGCTTGCTTATGTTTGTTGTAGGGTATATTTTGAAAAAAATATAGGGTTTACCAGAACCTCTGTTACAATAGACGGGCAAGTAGCCGGCCTTTATTATCTTATAATAAGTTGACCCATTTGCCTTTCTCATTAAATTCGTGAATTTTAAAAACTGGCAGAAGCGGTCGGTAAACCTAGCCTTAATACAAATCCGGCCGCCAAGCCCTTTTTAGATTTCCTCCAACATCGCCAAATCTAAATTAAAGCCATATGAATAAGCATTTAATACCAGCAGAACAAGCAGACTATTTCAACCTGACAAAAAAGACTTACCGTATAAAGGGAGTTTTAATGGCGGCTTCAGATCCAAATTTAATTAACAAATACCATGGAAGGCTTTGGATAGATGATATTGAGCTACTGCCCGAAGAAGCATATGCGCTACGCCCGTTCTATGAATGTGATTTTGAGTGGGGAGATAAAGGGGGCCTATCTTCTTTTACCACCGCATTAGCCATTTGTCTGCACATATTTAAAGAAGAAAGGATTGCCCAAAATCTTTATGAATTTTTTAAAGAAACGTACATCCAACAATTTCCTAATAGTAGTTTTGAAATAGAAATAGACATTAGCCAGTTCCTGCAAAAATATGTAGCAAGATTACATCCTTACCTTCATAGCCGTTTCTGCTATTCAGCACTAATCGATTCCAGAGAAATCCTTTTATATAAACATCCTTTGACAGGATTAATATCAGTTAACCTCGCTGAAAATTATGCTACACACAACGGCTCGGTTCCCGACGGGGAGGTCCGCCGCCTCAATGAGCGCAAGCAAAGATTATTGTTCCGTCTATTTGCTAAAGATAAGACGATTATTACCGGATTGGATTTTAGTGAAGTAATGGACCAGGTAGAGGAAGTTATGTCAAAATTTTACTGGAAGTCTCTTGAGCGGCTGGTGAGTAAACAAGTACAGCCCTTTCTAGAAAGCACTAAACACATGGATATAGAACTTATTAAAGGAAAAAAAAGACTTTAGAAATTTCGTATTAAATGAAAATAAGGCTGCCGGAGTTGATCAGACAGCCTCTTTTTATGATATGGTATCTGTAATTGTAGTGGTAATAGAAAAATAATAAACTAATTTCGAAAAATTAATAAACCTATGCGTACCTTAATTTACTATATTCTTGCTCGGTTGTTACATGAATGGTATATAGCTAAGCATTAGAATATTATGATTTTAAAGAAATAAAATGCAAAAAATAAAAATAACCGCTATGCTTCTACTACTTCTCACCAGCGGCGTAGCTAGCAGTTGTAAAACACCAGTTATTATTAGTCATGGCACTAGTTTTGGGCATTGTGTAGGTTATTGTAATAAAGAATTGCTGATTTCAGCTAAGAAGGTAACTTATGTCCAAAAGAAAAACGGTAATAATACTGAAGAAAGGATATGTACCCAACCCTTAAGTAAAGAAATTTATAAGCAGGTTTTATCTCAATTTGATTTTAAATCTTTTTATTTGTTGGATTCTGTGATCGGTTGTCCTGATTGCGCGGATGGAGGCGCAGAATGGATGGAAGTTAAATCTGGCAAAAATATCAAAAGGGTAACATTTGAGTTTAATAAAGTTCCCGTACAATTTCAAGTATCCATAGCACAGATCAGGAAACTAGAAGCTAGAATAGCGGAGTGTAAAAGCGAGTAAAAGATGGTATCTGCAAATAATCAGAGATAAATGTCAAGTGCACTATTTGAGCCCATATATCAAATCATAGCGAATGCACCGTATGCAGTCGCTCTTTTGAATGAGCAACTGCATTATGTAGTGGCTTCACGCAAATGGATAGATAATTTTAAACTGGAAGATCCTCTTTCCGGTAAATCACTGGAAGATCTATTTCCAATGATGGGCCCAGAATGGATGCTAGTGTATCAGGATGCGCTGAATGGCAATATTCGTAAGGGCGAAGCCGATCACGTAATTTCTCTGGATGGCAGTTTGCAATGGGTAAGATGGGAAGTTCAGCCTTATTTTAACAACGAGGCCAAAGTTATCGGACTAATGCTTTATTGGGAGACATTAACTCAACAAATTGAGCAAAATGATGCACTGAAAAGGAAACTGGATCTATATGAGCAAACCAACGAAGTTGCGCGGATTGGTGCATGGGAGTATGACTTTGTTCAGAGCGAACTGTACTGGTCGCCCGTAACCAGGCAAATCCATGGAGTCCCGGCCAATTATGTTCCAGATTTAAATAAAGCTATAGCATTTTTTAAAGAAGGAATAAGTAAAGATACGCTAGTTAGCAGCTTTGGGGCAGCTTTTGCAATAGGTAAAGCTTATGCCTTAGACTTACAGCTGGTTACCTTACAAGGTGAAGAAATTTGGATTAAGGTGCACGGTAAGGCGGAATTTGTTAACGGGATTTGTGCCCGTGTTTACGGAACTTTTCAAGAAATCCAGCAACAGAAAATTCAGGAAATCCAGCTTGCAAACAGCGAGCTCAAATACCGTTCGATCATTGAAAATTCGCTGTATGGATTTATGCTCACTGTCCCGGAAAAATCAGTGATCGATGCTAACCAGGCGGCATTAGATATGTTTGGCTATACACTGGAAGAGTTTAAGCGAATAACCAGGTATGAGATTTTTGATAAAGATGATCACCGCATGGGTGAATTTATAGCGATCAGGGCAAAATATGGTAAGGCTACAGCTGAAGTAACAGGCATACGTAAGACCGGAGAAAAATTCCCCTGCTTATTGTCTGCCGCCATCTATACAGATATAGAAGGTCAGAAAATTAATAGCCTAGTCATTATAGATATTACAGAAAGAAAATTATCAGAAGAAAAAATAAAACTTAGCGAAGCACAATTTAGAGGCGCATTTGAGTATTCTGCTATTGGAATGGCTATGTTTGGTATTGGTGGAAACTGCATTAGGGCCAATCAGAGTTTGTCGGATATGCTTGGTTACGAGATTAATGAACTCACGCAAATGGAGTTCGAAGATATTACCCATCCCGACGACCTTTCACAAAGTGTAGCACTGATGCGCGACCTGATTGAAGGGGACAGTGATAATTTTTATACGGAAAAGCGACTGATCCATAAAAACGGACAGATTATTTGGGTCTTTCTGGGTGTATCTATCTTACGTAATTCAGAAAACGTACCCATACATTTGATTGCACAGATACAGGATATTACGCAAAATAAGATTGCCAGTAGCCTGATCAGTGAAGAGCGGAACTTATTAAGTACGTTAATTGATAATTTACCTATCAATATCTATATTAAGGACCTTGAATTACGAAAAACCAGGGCAAACCGTTCCGAAATTTCCTATATGAACGGCTTAACGGAACATGATATCATTGGAAAAACTGATTTTGAATTATTCCCGGAAGTTACCGCAGTAAACTCTTTTAAAGAAGATCAGGAAGTTTTAAAAAGCGGTATCCCAATGATTAGCAAAGAGAGTGTGGATATCAGACCTGATGGACGTGTAAATTACCTGCTTACTTCCAAAATCCCGTTAAGAAATAGTAAGGAAGAAATTATTGGATTGCTCGGTATAAGTTACGACATCACTAAAATTAAAGAAGCGGAAAATGCGCTGGCGATTAGTGAAGAGAAATACAGGGAAATATTTGAAAATATACAAGATATCTATTATCGGACCGATAAGGAAGGGATTGTAACCGAAATCAGTCCTTCGATAGAAAAGTACAATTATAGACGGGGACAAATCATTGGGAGCCCGGTAACAGATTTTTATTACTACCAAACAGATCGTGATATCATAGTGGAAGTTTTAAAGCAAGACCATGCTGTTACTGATTTTGAAGTGAAATTAAAGACTAAAAACAATAGATTAATTTATGCTTCTGTAAATGCCAGATTGATCTTTAAAGATGGTATAGTGGTTGGTTCTGAAGGTAGTATACGTGATATTACTGCTAGAAAAGCACAAGAGATGGAACTTAAGGAGCTAAACACAGAACTTAAAGCACTAAATACCCATAAAGAAAAACTGCTTTCTGTAATTGGGCACGACCTTAGAAACCCGATCGCTGCTAGCCTTAAACTGGCCGAACTTGCGTTAATGGATATCGATGATATCAGCAAAGAAGAGCTGCTGGAATATCTTTCTAAAATGGAAATAGGTCTTCAGAATGCAAATGAGCTCTTGGAAAACTTGCTCCAATGGGCAAAAAACCAATTCAATAAACTTAATTTTAACCCTGTGCTGATCCATGATCTTGGTAAACTAATAGAAAGCTGTATCAAAAGGATCAAGCCGATGGCTGATGCCAAAAATATCCAACTGGTAAAAATGGTACCGGAAGGAATTAAGCTGTATGCTGACAAAGATATGTTAGATGCCATTATCCGTAACCTGGTATCTAATGCAATTAAATTTACAGCTAATGGTGAGATCATTGTAGAGGTAGAAATAAGGGATTTTGATTTGCTTTTTTCAGTGAAGGATAATGGTATTGGAATTTCTGAAGAAGTGCTTTTACATCTTTTTAATAAATCGTTAAGCTTTACGACTTATGGAACCTCAGGTGAAAAGGGAACGGGTTTGGGATTGGAGCTGTGCCGCGACTTTGTAGAAAAACACCAGGGACGCATTTGGGTAGAAAGTAAGGAGGGTCAGGGAAGCATATTTTATTTTACAACGCCGATTTAAAGATTATTTTATTAATCAGAACAAAAAAATGTAAGTTTAAGCGACCGGAATTTATTCCTGTTTATTAAAGCAACCTTATATAAATCTGATGTTCTACCGGAAAATATTCCTTACGCTGTGGTGCTGTGTTTTTTCGCTGGCAATATTTGCACAGCAAGACCAGATCCAGTTTTCTGGTATCGATTTATCTGATGGGCTATCACACAACCAAGTAAATACCATCATAAAAGATGCCCGGGGCTTTATGTGGTTTGGCACGCTTTCTGGCCTCAATCGCTACGACGGATATCAATTTAAGGTTTTTAAACATGATCCTGGGGACAGTACATCTTTAACAGACGACTTTATTACTAACATTTACGAATTACCTGAAAATAAGCTTTACCTGGATACCAGAGGAGGCCCAAGTATTTATGACCCGCACACAGAAACCTTTACGCGGAATGTAAAAGTGTATTTTCATCAATTGCACATCCCGGCGAAAGTAGTTAGGGATGTGATGAAAGATAAACGGGGTAATTTCTGGTTTAATGCAGCAGATGAAGGGGTGTTCAGGTACAACCCGCTATCAGGACAGACGATGCATCTGCAGTGTGATGGGAAAACGGATCAATCTATAAGGAAAGGTGGTATTTCTGCTCTACAGCAAGACACAAAGGGTAATATCTGGGTGATCCATGTGGATAAGACGGTAGAGATGATTCATCCGGTTTCCGGTAAAGTTATCCGCAGGATCAGTACTTATAAACAGGATGAAGCGCAAAGTTCTACAGATTACAGGCTTTTTATTGATAATGCAGGTGCAATATGGATTTACCGCTTAAATGCAATGGAGGGGATTAATTATTTTGATCCTGCCAGCGGGCAAAAGCGGGAAATTGATAAAGGGAAAGGAAAACTAAATAATAATCTGGTCAATAGTATTCTGCAAGATGGCAAGGGATTGATTTGGATTGGTACGGACCACGGTGGACTTAATTTATTGGATAAAGGGGATTTCAGTGTGAGGTACCTGGTGCATAAGGAATATGATCCTACGAGTGTCGGACAAAACAGTATACTTAACCTGTATAGGGACGATTCGGGTATTATGTGGGTTGGCACTTTTAAAAAGGGGCTAAGTTTTTACCATGAAAAAATCCTTAAATTTCCGCTTTACAGACATCAGGGGGCAAATGCAGAGGGACTAACTTACGAAGATGTCAATCGCTTTACGGAGGATGACCAGGGGAACCTTTGGATAGGTACCAACGGAGGAGGATTATTCTATTTTAACCGTAAAACAGGTGTTTTTAAGCGGTATGTACACCAGGCGGACAATCCGAACAGTTTAAGTAATGACATTATTGTCAGCCTTTATATTGACCGGAGTAAAAAGCTATGGATCGGTACTTATTTCGGAGGACTGGATAGTTTTGATGGTAAGGATTTTAAAAATTACAAACACAGTGATGCGAATCCGGGTAGTTTGTCGGATGATCGGGTGTGGGATATCCTGGAAGACAGGAGAGGTAATCTATGGATTGCTACTTTAAAGGGTGGATTAGACAAGCTGGACCGGAAATCTGGAATTTTTACGCACAAAAGGTCATACGAGCAAAATAGTGTGAAGTCGGATTATATATCATGTCTGATCGAAGATGATGGAGGTAATATATGGATAGGCACCTCTAATGGGATTGATAAACTGTCGCCTGATGGGCTTTTTGCCCATTATCAAAACAAGGCTGGTCAGCCCAATTCATTGGTCAATAATATTGTATATGATCTGATGCAGGATAGTTATGGGTTCATTTGGGTCTGTACACGTGATGGCATCAGCAGAATGGATCCTCGGGAGGGGAACTTCCTAAACTTTGGCAGTAAAAATGGGCTAACAGAAAAGGCTACACTCAAAATATTGGAAGATCAGGATCGGAACCTTTGGGTAAGTACAGCAAATGGGTTGTTCAATATCCTGGTCTCCAGAAAAAGTAATGGCAGTTTTTTTTATTCTTTTAGAAAATACGATGGCACAGACGGTTTACAAGGGAGTGCTTTTAATGCAAATGCAGGTTTTAAAACAAAGAGTGGAGAGCTGCTTTTTGGTGGGGCAAATGGTTTTAATCTCTTTCGGGCAGACCATATCAGGAATGATCAAAGCATACCTGTTATTGTTCTGTCAGACCTGCAGATTGCCAATAAACAGGTGAATATTGGGGAAAAGACAGGCGGGCATATCATCCTTAAGGAGTCGCCAATATTCACCAAAGCACTAGAACTCCGGTATAATCAGAATGCATTTGCCATCTCTTTTGCCGCACTTAACTATTTTAATCCGCAAAAAATCAGGTACAAATATAAACTAGAAGGGTTTGATCAGCATTGGCAGGAACTTCAAAGTGATAACAGGAGAGCTACCTATACCAATATAGATCCGGGAGAATACATATTCAAAGTGATATCTACAGATGCATCAGGCAACTGGGTAAACAATGAGCGCAAGTTATCGATTAAGATTTGGCCTCCTTTTTGGCGCACCAATCTGGCTTATATCCTGTATGTAGCAGCATTTGGTGGAAGTCTATTATTTCTTCGTCAGCGCGGGATCAACAGGATTAAAAAGGAGTTTTTGATTGAACAAGAGCGGCAGCAGGCAAAAAGGATGCATGACCTTGACGTATTGAAAATTAAATTCCTAACCAATGTTAGCCATGAGTTCCGAACCCCGCTCTCTTTGATTATAACACCGATGGATAAACTGATCCGTCAAGCTCCAGAAGCCGAAAAACAGCAATTACAAATGATCCAGCGAAATGGAAGGAGGCTGCTCAACCTCGTAAACCAACTACTGGACTTCAGAAAAATGGAGGTGCAGGAACTGAAGCTTCACCCTAAAACTGGTGATATTATCAAGTTTATACAGGAACTTTCTGAATCTTTTACCGATGTAGCAGAGCGTAAAAACATTTCATTTGACTTCTCTGCGAACCGTAAAAGCCTGATTACGGTATTTGATCACGATAAAATTGAGCGGATCATCTTTAACCTCCTATCTAATGCCTTTAAATTTACACCGCAAGACGGGCGCGTAACCATATTGCTTAAAATAGAGCCTATAGCGAACGATAAATTGAGACTTGTCCTTATTTTAAGTGACACAGGTATTGGCATTCCTGAAGATAAGCAGGATAAAATCTTTGAACGTTTCTTTCAGCATGATGTGCCAGATTCTATGGTAAACCAGGGTAGTGGAATAGGTCTTTCGATTACCCGGGAGTTTGTAAAGCTTCATGGGGGTACTATCAGTGTAGAAAGTAATGTAAATGAAGGCACCACTTTTCTGGTCACCCTATTTTTTGAAGAACAGGAAACAGCAATGGAGAGCGGTGTAGCTCCTGCAAGTAAGCAGTTGCTTATAAAAAGCACCAATACTACAAATGCAGAAATTCAATCCTCAACCACCCCGACAAGCAAGAAACCTATTTTAATGCTCATTGAGGATAATGAGGATTTTCGTTTTTATCTGAAGGATAACCTGAAAGGTTACTATCAAATCGCAGAAGCAGGAAACGGTCGTGAAGGCTGGCAAAAAATACTTGCCCTACATCCTGATTTGATCGTAAGTGATGTGAGCATGCCAGAAATGAATGGGATAGATCTTTGCAGAAAACTGAAAACAGATAAAAGAACTGTTCATATCCCTATTATCCTCTTAACTGCATTAACCAGCGAAGACCAGCAACTAAGCGGACTAGAAACAGGGGCAAGTGATTACATGACCAAGCCTTTTAATTTTGAGATCTTGCTTTCCAAAATCAGAAACCTGTTGCAGCAACAGGAAAATGCTAAGAAAACTTTTAAGAAACAGGTAGAGTTTAAACCATCGGAACAAGAAATTGAATCCGTAGATGATAAATTTATCAGACAGCTCGCCCTGCATATTGAAAAGCATTTGTCGGATGCCAGTTATACAGTAGACCAGCTGAGTGCCGATATGAATATGAGCAGGGTAGGACTGTATAAAAAGATCCTTCCGCTAACTGGTAAGTCACCCATAGAATATATCCGATTTTATCGCCTGCACAAATCTAAACCTATCTTACTAAAATCACAGCTGACTATTGCTGAGGTTGCTTATGAAGTTGGCTTTAGTAATCCCAAACATTTCAGCAAGTATTTTAAAGAAGAATTTGGGATCCTACCTTCAGCTTTTGCATTAACAAAAGAAGATAAAAATCTGTAATCGTGCAATTTAGACCGATATGTTAACATTTGGATACCCAATTGTTAACATATGGATGCCTTCCCGACAGGCCCTTCCTTATAATTTTAAGAAATAAAATAACCAATATAAACTGTATTTATTTCTATGCGTAAAATTAGGGTCTGTTCCGTAATCTTTATTTGTGGCTTGCTGTTCTCCATTAAGGTTGGGGGACAAGAACGTAAAAGCTTTTCAAAAATACCCTCTGGAATAGAGGTGTCTATTGCTCATTCTTCTTCGGGGATTAAAAAGATCCTCATGCAGCCTATTACTGGGCACATTATTCATGTTACTGAAAGCGACGGCAACGACTTTAGTGCCGACCGCAGCTTAATGTCTGTAAAGCCAAGTATAAGTGCTGCGCAGTTTACGGTAAAAGAAGAAAACGGATTAGTGATTTTAAATACCGACGCCTTACAGGTAGAAGTAGCTATAGCAACGGGATTAATTACTTATAAAGACCTTAAGGGAAATTTATTGCTTGCTCAAAGTAAAACACCAAATGTTTCTTTAGTCCCTAAAATCTTTAACGGGGAGCCTTCTTACCAGGTATCCCAAATTTTTGATGCACAAGAAAACGAAGCCTACTACGGGTTAGGGCAGCATCAGCAGGGTATTATGAATTATAGGGGGCGGAGGGTAGACCTTGTCCAGTATAATACTGATATTGCTGTGCCATTTTTTGTATCAAATAAAGGTTATGGTGTGCTTTGGGATAACTATTCTATTACCCGTGCCGGCGATGTGCGGGATTATCAGCCGCTAAGTGCTTTCAGGTTATTTTCCAAGGATGATAAAGAAGGATGGCTAACCGCCAGCTATGCGAACCGCAAATCGCCATCAAAAGTACTTTTTACACGTCCGGTTTCAGAGTTATCGATCAACTGGCTTACAGATCAGCATAAATTTCCTGATAGTATTAAGTTAGCAGATGCAGTAGTAAGTTACGAAGGAACAGTGGCAAGCGGTCTGCCTGGTTTATATCAGCTTCAGCTAAAATATGCAGGTTATATCAAGGTATGGTTTGATGGTAAGCTGGTGGCAGATTACTGGCGGCAAGCCTGGAATCCCGGTGCTGCATTGTTAGACCTGTTGCTGGAAAGAGATAAAAAAGTGGATGTAAAGATAGAATGGATACCAGATGGTGGAGAATCTTATATTGGCCTTACCTGTTTGCCGCCTGCACCGGAAGAGCTTAAAAATACATTTGCACTAAGCTCAGAATCAGGACCTGCAGTAAATTATTATTTTATGTATGGCCCTACGGCCGATGAAGTAATCAGCGGTTACCGGACGGTAACTGGTAAAGCCGTACTTATACCAAAATGGGCAATGGGTTTCTGGCAAAGCCGGGAACGTTACAAAACACAAGACGATATTCTGACAACTGTAAATGAATTTCGTAGCAGGAAAATACCATTGGATAATATTGTGCTGGATTGGTCTTATTGGAAACAGCCGGAATGGGGAAGCCAGGAGTTTGACCCTGCACGTTTCGAAAGTCCGGATTTAATGATTCGCAAACTGCACCAGCAACATGTAAACCTGATGATATCCGTATGGCCTAAATTTAATAAAGGGTTTGATATCTACGATGATTTCGATAAAAACAACTTTTTATATAAGAGGAATATTGCTGACGGAAGAGTAGACTGGATAGGGAAAGGCTATGCAAATACATTTTATGATGCTTTTAACCCAAAAGCAAGGGCATCATTCTGGTCGCTGATGAACAAAAGATTGTACAGTAAGGGTGTTGATGCATGGTGGATGGATGCTACAGAGCCAGACATGCACTCTAATTTACCTGTCGAGATAAGAAAAGAATTGATGACACCTACCTATGAAGGTTCTGCAACTACCTATTTTAATGCCTTTCCATTAGTTAATGCCAAAGGAGTATACGAAGGCCAGCGTAAGGTGAAACCGATAAACCGGGTATTTATACTTACCAGATCGGCTTATGCAGGGCTGCAGCGTTACGCAGCGGCAGCATGGAGCGGTGATATTGCTTCGAGGTGGGAAGATATGAAAACACAGATAAGCGCCGGACTTAATTTTTCGCTTTCCGGCATGCCCTATTGGACGATGGATATTGGTGGTTTCTCGGTGGAAAAACGTTACGAAGATGCGAAAGGGGCAGATCAGGAGGAATGGAGGGAATTAAATACCCGATGGTACCAGTTTGGTTCATTTGTGCCATTATTTAGAGTACATGGCCAGTATCCATACCGGGAAATCTATAATATCGCTCCTGAAGGGCATCCTGCTTATCAGAGTATGTTGTATTATAGTAAACTGCGCTATAGGCTGATGCCATATATCTACTCGCTTGCTGGAAAGAGCTATCAGCAGGATTACACAATTATGCGTGGATTGGTCATGGATTTTCCTCAAGATCTTAAAGCATCAAATCTCAATGACGCCTATTTGTTTGGTCCGGCTTTGCTGATCAATCCAGTATTGGGATATAAAGACAGGGACCGCGATGTTTATCTGCCAGCAGGGCAGGGATGGTATGAATTGTATACTGGCAAGTATTTTAAAGGTGCACAGGAGGTGAAAGCCGATGCGCCGTATGAGCGGATTCCGGTTTTTGTCAAAGAAGGGTCGATTATCCCATCCGGTCCCGCATTGCAGTATACGAGTGAAAAACCTGCAGATCCGCTAACTGTATTTGTGTATACAGGAAAAGACGCGTCTTTCTCACTTTATGAAGATGAAGAAACCAATTATAACTATGAAAAAGGTGCATTCTCTACTATAGTATTTAATTATAACGAAGCGGCAAAAACGCTTACGGTTGGCAACCGTAAAGGCAGCTTTACCAACATGCTAAAAAACCGGACAATCAATGTCATTTTTATTACAACTAAATCGGCGAAGCCATTGGATTTTGACGGCAAAGCTGATCGGACAATCAAATACAACGGAAAGCAAATCATTGTGCCGATGTAAAACCAGCACCTAAACAAGTAATCAAATAAAACCAGATATATAATGAACCAACTATTTACCAAATCTTATGAACGGGATGAAAGCTGGATGATGCATGCTTCATTTCTGCAAAAAGTCAAAATCTACTCCGATGAAAACTAACTTTACTTTTAAAAGAGAAAGCGTATTTCTGCTGCTATTCCTTTCTCTTCTCGTATTTAGTAAGAATTTACTTGCGCAGCAGCGGCAAGTAACAGGAAAAGTAACCAGTACAGATGGGAAACCTATTCCTGGTGCTGTGGTTAAAATAAAAGGCAAAGCTGGTGGCACAGGCACTAATAACGAGGGTATCTTTGTAATCAGTGCCCAAACCGGAGAAACACTGCAGTTCAGCTCTGTTGGTTTTCAACTCAAAGAACTCGCAGTAACACAGGGAAATACACTCAATGTAACATTGGCAGACGATAATCAGAACCTGGAAGAGGTGGTTGTAGTAGGTTATGGTGTGCAACAGAAAAAACTGGTTACAGGCGCATCTGTACAAGTGAAAGGAGATGTTTTGCAAAATCAAAGTACAGCAAATCCACTGCAGGCCTTACAAGGACAAACACCAGGTGTGCAGATTACTACCGCTACGGGGCAGCCTGGAGGTAATGTTAAAGTGGTTATCCGTGGATTAGGCACGATTGGCAACGCCGGCCCCCTATACGTTGTGGACGGTGTGCTTACCGGTGATATTTCTTACCTTAATGCTGCAGATATCGAATCTGTAGATGTACTAAAAGATGCTGCTTCTGCTGCCATCTACGGTTCACAAGCGGCAAATGGGGTAGTATTGATCACTACCCGAACGGGTAAAAAAGGGCAATCCGGTCAAATTACCTTTGATGCCTATGCAGGTGTACAGAACGTAGCCAATAAAATTGACTTGCTAAACTCTCGGGAGTATGCCACAATTATGAATGAAGCGGCAATCAACGGGGGCAAGCAGCCGATATTTACACCTGCACAGATTGCAGGATTTGAAGAAGGTACAAACTGGATAGACCGCATGTTTGTGAAAGACGCGATTACACAGAACTACTCATTGGGTGCGTCTGGCGCTTCGGAGGTATCTACCTATTCTACCGGATTGTCTTACACAGGGCAAGAAGGAGTAGTAGGGGGTAAAGCACTTTCCAACTATCAGCGCTACAGCTTTAGGATCAATACAGAGCATAGCTTTTATAAGGACATCATTAAATTAGGTCAGCATTTAACATTCACTGAGATTAAAAATAATGGTGTCGCAGTAGGTAACCAATACAATAATACCTTGCGTGGCGCATTTAACACCAGTCCTTTTGTTCCTGTTTATGATGAAAATGGCAATTTCTTCGACAACAGTAAATCTACCTGGAACAACGGAGAAGCAAATCCATATGCGCTAATGGTTTATAACAACCAGAACAGAAGTAATAGCCAGCGTTTACTTGGCGATGTCTATTTAACTGTGCAGCCAATTAAAGGGCTTACTTTTAGAACAAGTCTGGGGATTGATTACAGTGCCGGGGAGAGCCATTCTTTCACGCCAATCTACAACCTGTCTATATATGCTTATAGCACAACAACCAAGGCAAGCCAGACGATGAATAAAGGGAAATCTTTGATCTGGGATAATTTGCTGACCTATAAGTTTAAGGTAAAAGAGGATCATAATTTTGAAATACTGGCGGGAACGTCGGCTTATCGTGCAGATGGAACAAGTATATTTGGAACAAATACTAACTTGATTTTTAACGATCTGGATCATGCGTGGTTAAGTAACGCTACAAATAAAAACAGTACGGGGATTACTATTGGGGGGCGGCCAAATGATGCCGACCGCAGGTTATCTTATTTTGGCAGGCTCAATTATAATTACAAAGAGAAATACTTGTTAAATGCAACTTTCCGTGCAGATGGTTCGTCGCGGTTCTCTTCACAAAACCGCTGGGGTTATTTCCCTTCCATCTCTGCGGGTTGGGTAGCAACAAATGAAGACTTCCTGACGGGACAAAAAGGTTGGCTGGATTTTCTAAAGATCCGTGCGAGCTGGGGACAGGTAGGAAACCAGAATATTGCGGCTTTCCAATACCTTGCACCGATAACGCTGAGTAACGTAAACTATATTTTCGGTCCGGCTGAAGGGGAGAATACCCCTGGTGCTTTTCCTAGCAGGTTAAGTAATGCAGGATTAAAATGGGAGACTTCAGAGCAGACAGATATAGGATTTGATGCAAACCTATTCAAAGGAAAACTCTCTGTAACCTTCGATTGGTATAATAAAACGACTAAAGACTGGTTAATTGTGGCACCGATACTAGCTACCGCCGGTGCGGATGCCCCTTTTATAAACGGGGGTAATGTAACCAATAAAGGAGTGGAGCTTGCACTAAATTATAAAGATAAGATTGGTGATTTTGGCTATTCTATTGGAGTGAATGGGGCATATAATAAAAATAAGGTCGGAGAGATCCCTACGGCAGATGGTATTATCCATGGTGCTGCAGCGCAACTGTATGATAACTCACTTGAGTTTTACCGTGCAGCGAATGACCTGCCTATCGGTTACTTCTGGGGTTTAAAAACAGCAGGGGTTTTCCAGAATGAGGCAGAAGTAGCGGGCTACCGTAATTCGGCTGGTAAGGTGATCCAGCCTACTGCATTGCCGGGAGATGCTAAATTTGTGGATTTAAATGGTGATGGGGTGATCGATAACCTCGACAGGACCATGATCGGTAAGCCTAATCCGGATTATACGTTTGGTATCACTTTGTCTGCAGACTATAAAGGGATCGATTTTATGCTGGTTGCTTCTGGCGTGGCAGGAAATGATATTGTACAATCTTATCGCAACCAGGCAAATCAATATGGTAATTACACCAAAGCAATACTAGATCGCTGGCATGGTGAAGGTTCTTCTGACCGGGTGCCAAGAGTAACGGAAGATAATAGGAATTACACTACATTTTCTGACCTCTACATCCAGAAAGGCGATTTCCTGCGGATCAGCAATGTTACTATAGGATATGATCTAAGCAGGGTAGTGAAAAAAGGGTATCTCAAAAAGGTAAGGTTTTATGCCTCAGCTTTGAACCTGTACACCTTTACTAAATATGATGGTATGGACCCTGAAATTGGTTACGGCAGTGATACAGATGCATTTGCCTCTGGTATCGATGTGGGATATTATCCACGGCCAAGAACATTTATGCTTGGTGCAAATATCAAATTCTAACTCCTTGAACGCGAAATTATGAACACGATAAAAATATTGACACTAGCTGCCATCCTGATGCTGATGGGAAGCTGTAAAAAGAGTTTTCTAGATACGGAACCAATTACAACGGTTACGGACGAGAACTTTTATAAAACACCTGCTGATGGATTTAAAGCATTGGTAGGCTGTTATGATGGATTACAGATTGTTTGGTCTGACGGCGTTTCGTTACCCGTAGCAGCAAATGTGTTGTCGGACGACTGCTTTGGCGGTACGGGTAATTCTGATGGTTTCGGCTATCAGATGATCGATGAATTTGATCCGTCACGCTCTCCATCAGATCAAAATCTTTTTGGCAGGAACTGGGAACTTTATTACAAAGCTATTTATCGCTGTAATGTATTCTTAAGTAAAATGGACCAGATTGGATGGGCCGGCAATACTGATTTAAGGAACACTTATGAGTCTGAAACAAGATATATCCGCGCTTATTTATATTTTGATATGATGCGTTTATGGGGACATATCCCATTGTTAACTGCGCCATCAGCAGATAATATCCCTCAATCCGATCCAGAAGCAGTTTATAAAGTAATTGCAGAAGACCTGAAGTTTGCTACTACCCACATGAAAGGTATTGCCTACAATGCGCAGGCTGCAGGAGTTCACGGAAGGGTAACTAAGTACGCTGCCGATGCACTGCTTGCCAGGGTGTTTTTGTTTTATACTGGTTATTACGGTAAAACTGATCTTGCAGGAGTGGTAGATAAAGCTACTGCATTACGTGGTTTAGAAGACGTGATTAGTACGGGGGGATATGATCTAGTAGAAAATTACGCGAATTTATGGCCGGCTGCTTCACAGAAAGATTATGCTGGGGAAGATAACAAAGAGACGATTTTTGCCATAAAATATACTTTTACGAGTGATTATAATGGCAATGTGGATGGTAATTATTGGATGGTCATGTTTGGTATACGTGAGCAATATAGCTTCCCTTATGGTAATGGATGGGGCGGGGCTACGGTAAATCCTAAACTATGGAACACTTTTGATGTGAACGATACACGTAAAATTGCCTCCACGATTTCTATTGTAGACGAGAAGATCAATTTTACTAATCAAGCCAAACAACGGGAATATACAGGGTACTATGTCAAAAAATACAGTCCGATGGTCGACGAAAATGGTCTCCCTTTACCACAGGTAAACGGTAATGATAACTTTCAGATCGGGCAGTTCCAGGACTATGTTTCTATTCGTTATGCAGATGTACTGCTGATGGCAGCAGAGCTGGGGAGTGCAAATGCACAAGCCTATTTTGATAAAGTAAGGAGAAGGGCCTATCTGGATAAATTTACGCCATTAGTGGTAAGTCTGGACAATATTTTAAAAGAAAGGCGGCTTGAATTTGCTTTTGAGGGGCACCGTTATTATGATCTGCTCCGTCAGGGTGTTGCTAAAGCTGCGCAGCAGATTGCAGAAACAACTACTGTTTTAAATGGTGGCATCAGCACTGCAAAGACAATATCGGCTGCTAAAATCGTACAGACAAATGGTTTTCAGCAGATCCCGAATACGCAGATCACTCTTTCTAATGGTACGCTCAAACAAAATACAGGATGGTAATTTTAATCATAAAATACTGATGAAACACATACTAAAAACGCTGATTATGCTCCTTTTACCAGTGCTGCTGTTCGTAGCCTGCAAAAAGGATGAGCATCAACTGGGCAAAGTGCTCGATAAATCAGAAATTAAATACACTGTAATACAGGATTTATCTGCTGATGCGGGCGGAAATACAGTGATCTTAAAGAATATGACACCGGGAACAATATCCATGTGGAATTACGGTACAGGTACGTCTAATAGAATGATAGATACTGTACATTTTGCTTTTACTGGCGACTACACCATCAAGTTTTCTGTACAAACAGGTGGAGGGGTAGTGGAACTGGATTCTGTAATTGTAAAAGTGACAAAAGACAACCTCGGTTATGTAAATGATGCACTTTGGACTGCCCTATCGGGTGGTGTAAATAATGATAAGCAATGGGTATTGGATACGGAAGGGAAATTCTTTGCTGGTCCGCTTTCCTTCTATGGCGTAAACAATGGCTGGTTAAAAGAAGGCGGTCCGTGGACGGGCAGTGAAACTGGCTGTTACGGCGGCGATTGCTGGAACTGGGGCCCGGGTACAGCGGATATTTATCCATCAATGATGACTAGGGGGGACTATGGCGTGATGACTTTCGGGTTAAAAGGAACTGCGGCTTTTCGTGCGGTAAAACCTATGGAAGGTGGTGTTACACAAAACGGTACTTACTTCCTAAATGTGGCAGCAAAGACACTGACGGTTAATAATGCGTCGATCCTTAGGGGATATAAACCGGCCAAGAACGGGATCAGTGGAATTAGCAATTGGACTACCTATAAGATCCTTTCACTGGATGAAAACAGTATGCAGTTAGGCGTAATCAGGGACAAGGACGTTGATGGTGAGGGGCAGGCAATGCTGGTCTATAATTTCCTTTCTAAGAATTTCTCTGATAACTATGTACCCCCTGTAACGGGGCCTGATGAAGGCTTTAATCCCACGTTTAAAGCTGGGGAGCTGCTTACCATGTTAACTGGAACAGGTTCGGGCAGGTTATGGAAGATTGATGCTGCGGGAAATCCGGTAGATTGGATCGCTAAAGGCAAGGGGTGGACGAAGACTCATGCAGATTCAAGAGACTGGGGATGGAATGCTACGTGGGATGCTATTGCGCAGGATTCATGGATACTATTTAACAAGGTCGGCGGTATGAAGTATACACGTAACCAAAGCGGGGTGATTACCAATGGAACATTCACGATCAATGAAGCAACTAACGAGGTAACTCTTAACGGTAACCTGCTGATCCAAAACCCGGGTAACTTTATGACTCCAATGAAGAGCACTATAAAAATAGTTAAAGCTTTTCCAGGAAGTGTAGAAAGTAAAGGTATTTGGTTGGGAACAGATTATAATACAGAAAAAGATGAGTGGTTATCCTTCCATTATGTGCTTTAATATGAAACTATCCCGATTATTTAAGCTGGTATTTTTACTCTCCTGTATAGCTAATCCTATTTTTTCACAACAGCTAAAACCAGGTATAACAGATTTTAATAAAGGCTGGAAGTTTTTCCTGGGGAGCAATCCCCAGGCTTTTACAAAACAATTTGCAGATAGCAAATGGAGGAGCCTCGATTTGCCGCACGACTGGGGGATAGAAGGGAGTTTCAGCAAGTCCCATCCTGCAACTTTTGGCGGTGGAGCTTTACCCGGTGGGGTAGGGTGGTACCGCAAACGTTTCAAGGTACCCGCTGCTTTTAAGGGTAAATATGTGGCTATAGATTTCGATGGTGTATACAGAAACAGTGAGGTATGGATCAACGGTCATTTGTTGGGGAAAAGACCAAATGGATATATTGCTTTTCGTTACGAACTATCCCGCTGGCTGAAGTACGGAGAAGAAAATACAATTGCGGTAAAGGTCGATAATTCCAGACAACCCAATTCCAGATGGTATAGTGGTTCTGGTATTTACAGGGATGTAAAGTTAGTTGTTTTAAATCCTGTTCATATAGCTAATTGGGGCACATTTGTCTATACACCAGTAGTGGTTGAAGAGTTTGCTAAAGTTAAACTTCAAGTTGATGTGGTTGCTCAAGGGTTCGCCTCAAGGGCAATTACATTAAAAAATAGTATCTATGGACGGGACAAGAATCTCGTTTCCAGTACAGAAAAATCCATTACCCTAGCTCCTGGGACTACTACTGTAGATGAAGAATTGGAAATAAAGCAACCCCATTTATGGTCTGATATTGATCCATATCTTTACACTATAGAAACGCGGGTGTTGATCAATGGACAGGTTGTTGATACCTACAACACTCCAATGGGAGTCCGCACTTTCAGTTTTGATCCAGACCGGGGTTTTGTGCTGAACGGAAAAGAAGTTAAAATTAAAGGAGTTTGCAACCACCATGATCTTGGTGCGCTGGGTACTGCTTTTAATGTGCGGGCAGCCGAGCGTCAGCTACAATTATTAAAAGCCATGGGATGCAATGGAATACGTACCTCTCACAATCCACCCGCTGCTGCACTGCTTGATTTGTGCGATAAAATGGGTTTTATTGTAATGGATGAGGCATTCGATATATGGGCAAAAAAGAAGTCTGATTTTGATTATCATCTTGATTTTGCAAAATGGCACAAAAAAGATCTGGAAGATCAGATTAGGCGTGACCGCAACCATCCTTCTGTTTTTATGTGGAGTATTGGAAATGAAATTATGGAACAGTGGGGAACCGGAGCTGATACGGCTGGCAGGAAGATCACCAAAGTGCTTGCCGGTATTGTGAGGTCGCTTGATACCAGTCGTCCCGTTACAGCGGCTAATAACGAGGTAAATTCATTTAATAACCTAATCCAATCAGGCGCACTTGACATTATTGGCTATAATTACAACCATAAAAAGTGGAAAGAGTTCCATACTACCTATCCAGGCAAAAAGCTCATAGCTACAGAAACAACTTCTGCCTTGCAAACCAGAGGGCATTATGACTTGCCTGCAGATAGCATCAGGATCTGGCCTGCTGCATGGGATAAAAAGTTGCTGGATGGTAATTCTGATTTTAGCTGTTCTGCGTACGATAATTGTTATACTCCTTGGGGATCTTCGCACGAACAAACCCTGCAGGCGTTTATGTATAATCAGATGGTTTCTGGCATGTATGTTTGGACTGGGTTTGACTATCTTGGCGAGCCAACACCATATGAATGGCCGGCCAGAAGCTCCTACTTTGGTATCCTTGATTTAGCTGGTTTTCCGAAAGATGTTTATTATCTCTACCAAAGTGTATGGACTGATACACCGGTCCTGCATATTTTTCCCCATTGGAATTGGAAAGATGGTCAGGTAGTTGATATTCTTGCCTATTATAATCAGGCAGATGAAGTAGAACTTTATCTGAATGGACGTTCTTTAGGGAAAAAAGTAAAAGATGGTGAAGCTTTGAAAGTGAGCTGGAAAGTCAAATATCAGGCAGGAACCTTGAAAGCAATTTCTAGAAAAGCCGGTAAAATAGTACTTGAAAAAACAATCAGTACCGCAGGTAAAGCAGCGAAGATAGATTTAATAGCAGACCGGTCTGCTTTGTTTGCTGATGGAAAAGATCTGTCCTATATCACCGTAAAAATAACAGACGAAAAAGGTAACACTGTGCCCGATGCGGACCAGTTAGTAACTTTTAAGCTTATTGGAGATGCATCTATTGCCGGTTTAGACAATGGTTCACCAGTAAGTCATGAATCGTTCAAAGGAAACAAGCATAAAGCTTTTAACGGACTTGCATTGGTTATAGTTAAAGCTGGATTTAAAAAATCGAGCGTGCAGCTTGTAGCAGAAGGGCCAGGGTTGGTACCTGCTATCATACAACTTGAAATGCAATAAACAAGATAATCCTATTAGTAATTTGCTTCTCTGGTAGTGGGTATGCGATTGTTTAATTAATAAGTGTAAACATATTGAAAAATAAATAGTTGTGAAATCATATATTTGTTGAAAGGCTCATTTTATTCTTTGTATTTTAGCTTATCAAATCAAATTCAAGTATAAAAAGACCTGTTCGGATTGGCCAGAACAGGTCTTTTTATACAGTATAAGAAACCATTTTTTTGTAAACGACTGCGTATATAAGTCACTCTTTTCTATCGCTAAGGATAACATCAATCCTTAGGTTAAGCGCTGTAAGCATATTGAGCATATATAATTTCTGGATACAGAACACCTTAGCTTTCATCGTGCTGCTATTCTTGTCAAATTCATTTAGAAGCTCGTACTGCTCCAAAATTTCATTGAAAGTTTTGGCAAGAAAAGGGTGTGCCGGATGCGTAGTTATCCTAGCTAACTTTACAGCTGTGTCTGCCATTTCTCGTTGCTGCTTTATGGTGAAATTATTCATAACTCTTTAATTTCGTGGTAATGAACAACTGGCGCTATATAGCTGTTTTAGCTATCGTAATTTTTGCACTCTTATTAGCGCTAAATATAGAACGGTTCATTAGGCGATACTGGAATAGCAAATTATCTCGCCAATAGTTTCAAAAATAGGTATTTGCCGCGGTGATTTTCCGTACTTATACTTTTTTATATAGCTCCTGTTCATTTATTTTTGATAGTAGAAAATGAATGTAACTGTGTAATCTGTTTTAAGATGTTTCCAAAGAATCTGCTCTGTTTCTCGCCCATCCGCTGGGATTTTACAATGTACCGGCCGCAGCAGCTCCTAGTCCGTTTTGCAGATAACACAAACGTTTACTTTTTCGAAGAACCGGTTTTTGATGCTACTACAGATCCTTTTCTAACTTACTCTACCCGTTCAGAAACTTTATGGAAGTTGGTGCCACATTTATGTGTCAATTTAACAGCACAAGAAATTAACGCCAGCCTCTCCTTCCTGCTAGATCAGTTTCTGGAAAATGCTAATCTGGATAAATGGGTGTTTTGGTATTATTCACCTATAGTTTTACCATTTACCGAGAAGCACAAACCGAGGTTGGTGATCTATGATCGTTTGGAAGAGCAGGATCATTGTGCCGACTGGAATGATATTTTCTTATCGGTCAATCAGCAAATCAAGAGCAAGTTACCTCTTACCGATTCTATAGCACTGGTTCCCTAGTTGCTACATCTCTTTTTTATCAACATAGTTCAGGTATATATCACTGCTATTAAGCGTAGTTATATCCTATACGGTGAAAAAATACACCGCTATATTCGTTTCTATATTCAAAACGCAATTAACTGTTGAATAATAAATCAATACTTGGAATTATGGAATATCCGCGGCTGCGAATCTTTACCTGGCATATTCACGGCAGTTACTTGTTTTATCTTTCTAAGGGGAATTATGATTTGTATATTCCTGTGAATGATGCACGTTCGCCAGGTTATTACGGCAGGGGCGAAACTTTTCCTTTTGGGCAGAATGTATACGAAGTGCCTGCAGGAGAAGTAATCAATATGGATTTTGACCTGATCCTGTATCAGGATGATGAAAATTATATTACAGATCAATTTGATATCCTCTCCGTGGCACAGCAAAAATTGCCCAGGATTTATTTAGAACACGACCCGCCAACTGAACATCCTACAAATACAAAACACTTGGTGAATGACAGGGAGGTTGTCCTTGTACATGTTACCCATTTTAACAGGCTGATGTGGGATAATCACGACCAGATGACTTATGTGATAGAACATGGTATAACTGACCCGGGTGTTGGCTACAGTGGACATTTTAAAAAAGGAATTGTGGTTGTTAATCATCTTCCAGATAGAGGAAGGATAGTTGGCCTGGATATTTTTGAGGAGGTAAAAGAACATGTGCCGCTTGATTTGGTAGGGATGGGGACCGAAAAAATAGGCTTGGGAGAGGTATTACATCCAGATTTGCCTGCCTTTATAAGCCAGTACAGGTTCTTTTTTAACCCTATAAGATATACTAGTCTTGGGCTTGCCATTTGCGAAGCAATGATGCTTGGCATGCCTGTAGTCGGTTTAGCTACAACAGAGCTTGCCGTTACCATAAGAGATGGTTATTCTGGTTTCACAGATACTAACATTAGCGGTTTGATCAATAAAATGCGTTACCTGCTTGATTACCCCGATGCAGCGGCAGAAATTGGGGGCAATGCCCGTGAGGTAGCCAGAACAAGATTTAATATAGCAAGGTTTACTGAAGAATGGGAAAACTTGTTTCGTAAGGTTATACGAATGGGCGTGGGGCAATAACAACATGTAAAATCACAGAAGATGAGTAATAAAATAGCTTTTATCAGCGAGCACGCCTCGCCCCTGGCATTGTTGGGGGGGACAGACAGTGGCGGTCAGAATGTATATGTTGGCGAACTTGCTATACAGCTCGCTGATTTGGGATTTGAGATAGATATCTATACGCGATGGGACAATCCTGATAAAACAAAGATAGTCGCTTACCAAGCTGGTGTGAGGGTGATCCATGTGGAGGCCGGACCTATTGAGGAAATCGCGAAGGAGGAAATATTTTGCTATATGGATGAATTTACTGCAGATATGCTCGGGTTCATTAATGATGAAGGGCTGGTATATCAGTTGATCCATGCCAATTTCTGGATGTCGGGCCTTGTTGCTGCAAATCTTAAAAAAGTACTCAACGTACCTTTTGTAATCACTTTTCATGCTTTAGGGCACATCAGGAAGCTCCATCAAAAAGAGCAGGATAAATTTCCTCCGCAGCGGGTGGCTATTGAAGAAGAAATTGTGCAGTGTGCAGATCATATTATTGCTGAATGTCCACAAGACAAAAAAGATCTGCTAAGATATTACCACGCAGAGGAAGAAAAGGTAACAGTGATTCCCTGTGGTTTTAATCCGCAGGAGTTTTTTCCAATGTATAAAGAACTATCTAGGCAGCTTTTGCACCTAGACAAAACAGAGAAAGTGATTTTGCAATTGGGCAGGATGGTTCCCAGAAAAGGGATTGACAATGTTATACGTGCAGTGCCACTGCTAAAAAAAGCCGGGATCAACGTCCGCTTAGTAATTGTTGGCGGCGAAGAGCAACTGCCTGGTTTTAGTGACGGGGAAGAGATGACACGTTTAAAAGAGCTGGCAGAAATACTTGGTGTAATGGAGCAGGTAACCTTTACGGGTAGAAAAGACCGCAAAGAGCTGAAATACTATTATGCAGCAGCAGATTTGTTTATTACTACCCCATGGTATGAACCTTTTGGTATTACTCCGTTAGAAGCCATGGCTTGCGGTACACCGGTAATAGGATCAAGAGTGGGCGGAATAAAATATAGCATTGTAGATGGCAAGACAGGTTTGCTTGTTTCGCCAAATAATCCAGAGATGTTAGCTGATCGTATTAAGCTGCTGCTCAGTAACGATAAGCTGCTGGCTGTAATGGGGGAAAATGCAGCCCGGCATGTGCTGGATAATTTTACCTGGGAAAAGGTAGCAAAAAGTATAAAAAGTCTATATGAACGGGTCTTGAAAGAAAAAACAAGAAATGTAGAAGAACAAGTAAAAATTGCAGCGGCTTTTGAAGATGCAATAACAACCTTCCGCCAGTCGGCACTTTCCCTAAGCAGCGTTATTTTGGAAGCTGCCGAAGCAATGATCGATGCGTTAAAAAATGGACATAAAATACTCGTTTGCGGCAATGGGGGCAGTGCTGCAGAAAGCCAGCATTTCGCCGCAGAACTTGTGGGCAGGTTTGAAATACCCTACCGTAATGCTTTACCAGTGATTTCGTTAACAGCTGATACTGCTGTGCTTACGGCATGGAGTAATGACTTTGGATATGAAGAAGTGTTTTCTAGACAGGTGCAGGCTTTTGGCAAAAAAGGAGATGTACTACTGTGTTTAAGTACCAGCGGGGCTTCTCAAAATTTAATCAGTGCGATGAAAGCTGCAACAGCATTAGAATTAACCTGCATTAACTTGCTAGGTAAAGGCGGCGGGGAAGCGGTACATCATGGGAATATTAATATTGTTGTGCCTTCTAGTAGTTCGCAGCGTATTCAAGAAGTGCATTTGCATCTCGTGCATCTTTTATGCGGACTGATAGAAAGCAGGTTATTTCATGAAAAACCACTCAAACAGGTTCAGCAAGAGGTTTTTTTTCCTTTAAAAGTACTAAATGGATTTACGCGGGTTTTTGAGCCTGGCGTAAAAGGAAGGGGGATCCGTAAGTATGGCAGTTAAACGTGCAGTATTTTTGGATAAGGATGGGACACTGATCCCGGATATCCCTTTTAATGTGAATACAGCGCTAATCAGCCTATCAGCGCATTCGGTGGAAGGGCTGCGTGTTTTACAGCAAATGGGCTACTTGTTAGTCTTAATTAGTAATCAGCCTGGAATAGCACAAGGGCTTTTTAGTCATGCCCAGGTAATGGCAGTAGGAAAAAAAATTAAATCATTGCTCAACGAAAAAGGGATCAAACTTTCTGGCTACTATTACTGTCCGCATTCCCCTTCATCGCTGAAATCAATTGTTGGACTTTCCTGTAGCTGCAGGAAACCAATGCCTGGACTATTATACCGTGCCGCTAAAGAGTTAAATATAGAGCTAAACCTTTCCTGGATGGTAGGAGATATATTGCACGACATAGAAGCCGGGAACCTTGCCGGCTGCAGAACCATACTGATAAATAATGGGAATGAAACAGAATGGCTTGTCAATAATGTACGTACACCAGACATGATCGTTCCCCATCTCAATGCAGCTGCAGAGTTCATTTTGGATATGAATATACAACGGATAAATTATGAAAAGGACATCCATACACTATATCGGCATTTTTAAGAAATTTAAGGTACTTGTTATCGGAGATCTGATCCTGGATGTTTACCTGAAGGGGGCCTGCACGAGGATAGCCCCCGAAGGTACTTTTCCGGTTATTGATTTACAGGAGCGCAAAAGCTGTTTAGGCGGAGCGGGAAATGTTGCAGCAAATTTGAAAGCATTGGGTTGTACGGTACTTTTATATACTGCAACGGGAGATGATGCAGGCAGTAAGGAGCTGGTAACGCTGCTTAATAGTAATGGGATTTCCCATAGTAATGTGGTTGTGGATGATGGAAGGACTACACTGGTGAAAACCAGGATCGCAGGGGGATTGCAGACGGTTGTGCGGCTAGATCAGGGCACAATTGGCGAATTAAGTACTGTTACAGAAAAAAAACTTATCCGGTTATTGCGGGAGGGCTATGCGAACTGTGATGCAGTGTTGATAGCAGATTATAAAAAAGGTATCATCACTCCGGGGATAAGAAAAGAATTGGCGCGCTTGCTTAAAAAGGAGCCGAAGTTTTTAGCGGTTGATGCAAAAGAGCTTGTGGGTTATGCCAAAATGCAGCCATCGCTAGTTAAACCAAACTATAATGAAGTTTTGCAATTGCTGTGTTTACATCAGGAATATAGTGGTGATCGTGCAGCATGGCTCTCTAATTATGGTGAACAGCTGTATGGACTTACAGGATCAAAATTGATTGCAGTAACGCTGGATTTTGAGGGCTCTTTGTTTTTTGAAGATGGAAAGCTAAAGCACCGTAGTTATGCGCCCAGAGTAGCCGCCCCGCAGGTAAGTGGTGCAGGAGATACTTTTATGGCTGCCGGTTTGCTGGCTTTACTGGCAGGTGCAACAGTAATTGAGGCCGCGGAACTGGCCACGGCGGCTGCTGCATTGGTGGTAGGGCAAAGTGGAACGGCTGTTTGCGAACAAGATGAACTGCTAACTAGTATTGCGGGTAGCAATAAATCTATTCCAACAGTGGCAATGCTTAAGACGTTCTGCCGTATTTACAGAAACCAGGGCAAGCGTATTGTGTTTACTAACGGATGTTTTGATATTCTCCATAGCGGGCATGTAAGTTATTTATCGAGGGCAAAAGAAAGGGGGGATATCCTGATTGTCGGTGTAAATACTGATGAGAGTATTAGACGGCTAAAAGGTAACGGGCGACCAGTAAATCTGCTCGCCGGACGATCTGCTGTGCTGTCAGCTTTAAATTGTGTGGATCATGTGATTTCGTTTGGTAAGGCGGGCGACGATACACCTATATCGCTAATTAGTGCCATCCGGCCTACTGTTTTTGTAAAGGGGGGAGATTACCAAAACAAGGTATTGCCTGAAGGAGCAGTGTTAAAAGCTTTAGGCTGCGAGGTGGTATTCCTGCCTTATGTGCCAGATCAGTCTACAACGCGCATTATTACAAAAATTGAAGAAAATGTTAAATGGAAAATAGCCGTGATGAATTAGATCGCGATTGGTTAGCTTGTAAGCATATTTTATGTATCCGTGCAGATCATATGGGCGATCTTCTGATGTCTACACCTGCAATTGCTGCATTGAAAGGGAGCATAAGATGCCGGATCACCTTACTCACATCTACTAAAGCAGCTGCCGTTGCCCGGCTCATCCCTGATATTGACCATATTATTGTTGCCGATTTGCAATGGATGAAACTGAACGCAGATCCCGGTCCGCTGTTACTACAGAACCTAATTAAATTATTAACCCTGCAAAAATTTGATGGCTGCGTCATTTTTAGTGTGTACAGTCAGCAAACCATTGCTGCCGCCATGTTAGCTTACCTTGCAGGCATTCCTCTTCGTTTAGCCTATAGCCGAGAAAATCCATATTATCTATTAACCCATTGGGTACCTGATCCCGAACCTTACTTTTATATCAGCCACCAAGTGGAGCGCGATATGGACCTGGTTAGGATGATTGGGGCGGTAGTTCAAGAAAAGTCGTTGCGCATTCATCTTTCCGATCATAGTTTAACGGCAGCTATTGTAAAAGCCAGTTCGCGCGGCATTAACCTGCTGCAGCCTTATATCATTTTACATCCCGGGGTAAGTGAAGACAAAAGAAAATATCCTGAACAGCTCTGGGTAAGTGTAGGACAAGCACTGGTCGCCATATTTGGGGTACCTATATTGATTACAGGATCTGAACAGGAAAGTGCGTTAGCCGATGGCATTGCTACCGCTATAGGCAATTATGCGACGGCTGTAGCTGGCTGGTTTGATTTGGAAGAGTTTGGTTGGGTTATAAAGAAGGCGCTAACTTTAGTGTCGGTAAATACAGGTACCATACATCTGGCTGCTGCAATAGGTAAACCATTGGTGGTACTGTATGCGCAAACTAACCCACAGCATACACCATGGATGGTCCGCTGTAAAATATTGGAATATACTGTGCCCGAAGCGCAGCGCAGTAAAAATCAGGTAGTAGCTTTTGTAAACAAGCAATATTATACCAACGAATTTCCTTACCCCACCGCAATTGAAGTCGTGAATGCAGTTAAGGCGTTATTAAATGCGGAAAAATAAAGCAGCTACCTCCTTAAAAACTAAATGATAATCAGGATTTCTGGTCCAGTCTACACAACGCTGTACTTCTGTGTCTTTAGGGGCCCAGCGCCAGGGTTCTCCGTCCATACTGATCACCACTGCTGGGATATTGAGTGCTGATGCCATATGTGATACCCCGGTGCAATTACAAATGATAGCCGCAGATTCTGAAATCAGTACGGCTAGACTACCTAAAGATGTTTTACCTGCAGCAATTACAGGTGGTTTGTTCATTAACGAACTTACGTGGCGAACAATCTGCAATTCGTCTTTAGTGCCAGTTAATACCACATCGAAACCTAAAGAGAAACAATAATTAGCAATAGACGCGAAATATAGCGGAGGCCATTGTCTCCAGCTGCCTCTGGAGCCAGGATGGATACAAATGTATCTCTCTGCTGTTAAGGGTAGGTTCAACTCTTTTAATTCTTCGCGGTCCCCCTCATAAATTGGAAACTCCAGCGCAGTATCCTGTGCGCAGATGCCCAGAAAACTTATCAATTCGAGATGGCGGTCAATCTCATGCCCCCGGTTAGGATATCTTAGTAACCTGGTTTGCTCCGTTAGGCGGTCGGCCGCCGGATCGAAACCAGCCATAAGTTTTGCACCTAACGTTTTAAGCATTGGATTTACAATTGTACCATTTCCCTGCATTTGCAATAGCAGGTCGAAATGTTCTGCTTTCACCTCATCAGAGAACTGTTCAAACACCGCAGGCTTAAACTCTTGCTCTGGCAATCCGGGATAACCGGGAAAGGGAATGAATTTATCAAAATAATGACTGAACCGTTTCGCGAAACTTTCTGCCCAGGGAAGGCCGATCAGCGTCAGCTCTGCTTTGGGATATGCATTCTTAAAAGCCCGTACCGCAGGTACAATACACAGCATATCCCCGAGCTGCAGCGCTCTGAATATACCAGTTTTCTTAACATCTGTTATGGTCATCATCAGCATTAAATAAAAAATACACGGAATTTAATTGCGCCATAAAACCGCCAGAAGACTGATAAAAAAGGGATAGCGAGAGAAGTAATTAACATTTCTGTTAACTGTCTTGCCGATCTGTCAGTGTTTTTAAAGCGCTTATAAAAGAAAAAAGCAATTGATGAGAGCAAAAGCGTCGAGGTAATCCAACTAAGCAGAACAGCTTGGGTGAACAATGAAATAGTAACTACTAGCCACAATAAGATCGTGATATAATAATTCCAGATTGGATAATACTGTATCCTGCTGCGGTAGTATTCTGGGTGTTTCTTATATAGCAAGGCATCATATATCCCATTTTTCTGTTCCTTGAGACTAATTCCCCAGGATACGCTTCGTACAGGGTGTATAATCACTGCTTTTTTAATACTTATAATTGGAATATGGTTGTGCAGCAAACGAAACTGAAGGTCGCTATCTTCCCGCCAGGCCATCTCAAAACGTTCGTCAAACCCGTTTAAATAGGCTAAAGCCGTTTTGGAGCAGGCACAATTTGCGGTAATAAATTCTGCAGTAGCTAACTGGGCAGTATTATTCGCAAAGTCACTTTGTATGGCTTGTAGCGGCACCTTCGTTTTTCCTGTGAAAGCACTTACTTGCCGGTCGTCATAGGCATCTGCAAACGCCTTTAACCATCCGGGGGCTGGTAAACAATCGTCATCCGTAAAAGCGATCAATGAGCCTGATGACTGTCTCCATCCCAAGTTTCTTGCAGTTGCAGGTCCTTTTCTTGCAGGAGTATGAAAATAGCGAATATTCAGTTTTTTTTTATAATTCCAGTTCTTTAAACTAGTTTCAGTATACCGATCGGGGCCGTCACTCACCACTATAATTTCAAACTCCCTATGATTAAGTGTTTGCTTACTTAATGCGTTAAGGCATTTAACTAAGAGTTCCGGCCTTTTGTAAGTAGGTATCACTACTGAAATCCTGATTTCCATCTTTTTTCTCAATTAAAAACGAGCCGATCACTAAAGCATCAAATGGAGACGACCAAAAGCATTCTACTGCGTCCCTCGGGCTGCAAACAATCGGTTTTCCTAAAGTATTAAAAGAGGTGTTAACTAGAACTGGCACACCAGTTTTTGCCTTAAAGGCTTTTAAAAGATTATAATATAGCAGATGCTGGGTTTCGTTGATCGTCTGTATCCTGGCTGTACCATCAACATGTTTTACCGCAGGGATCTGATCTGCTTTGTCGGCTGCCACATCATTAACAAAAAGCATAAAAGGTGATACCCCCGCCCCGCTGAACCATTCTGCAGCATCTTCTTCTAACACGACTGGCGCTACAGGTCTAAAATCCTCCCTGTGTTTCACCTCATTTAGCCGTTTTTGCATTTCAGGATCGATTGGCGAAGCTAAAATAGACCTGCTTCCTAATGCACGTGGGCCAAATTCCATTCTTCCCTGAAACCAGCCGATTATTTTATTATCTGCCAGCAATTCTGCAGTTTGAAAAGCAATATCATCCAGTTTCACATAAGGTACCTTAACCCATTTCAGGAACTTTTCTATTTCATGATCACCATAAGAAGGCCCCCAATAGGTATGATTCATCATAAAATCCTTTTCTCTGCTATTCCTTTTCTCCTTATCGATCCACAGCGCTGCACCCAGGGCCGTCCCTGAGTCGCCCGAAGCAGGCTGTACCCAAATATTTTTAAACGGCCCATGATCGCGAAGCTTGCCATTTAGAACGCAATTTAAAGCCACACCCCCGGCAAGACATAAATTGTGCTTTTTGGTCTTCAGCTGTAGCCAATCTGTTAGTTCCAGTACCGTTTCTTCAAGCACCAGCTGTAAGGAACGTGCGATATTAAAATGGTGGCTGTTAAATGGTTCATTATGTTTTCTTGCGCTGCCGAAACGATTTTCAAAATTTTCATTGCCGATGGTATACCGTCCGCTATTTTCTATTGTGATCATCTCACGAAAATCATTCTGAAATGTAGGTTTTCCATAAGATGCCAGTGCCATTACCCGGTATTCATCCGAAGAATGCAGGAAACCGAGATAACTTGTTATCCTTTCATAAAGCAGTCCTAATGAATGCGGCATATCTACCTGGGCAATTCTTGCGATTGTATTTTGTTCTCCCAAATTATAGGTAGTCGTTGCAATCTCTCCACGGCCATCTAATGTAAGTATGGCCGCTTCCTTAAACGGAGAAGGGAGATAAGCACTTGCTGCATGAGAAAGATGGTGATCTACAAAATGCCATTCCCAATCGGCTGTTGTACATCCTTTAAACCTTTTTTGCAAGTGATGCGGATACCCATCTGTTAAATGTGCCGGAGCATTTAAAATAAAAGATAAAAATAGATTTTCCCATGGATTTTGTCCTACCCGGTCGATATCATTCTTATGCCGCTGCGGATAGAAAGGAATCGTGGTAAACGGATCGTACTTATGCTCTCCGCTGATCAGTAACTCCGGATTAAAGGAGTAAGCGATATGGTCAACATCCTTTAAATGGATATTTGCTACCTGCAGGCAGTAATCAATAGCATGGAAAGGCAGCTCATAAGTAGAAAAAGGGATTGGTCTTTTACCATGTTTGATATGAGTAAAACGCTCTTCTTCTGCTGCAGCGATTAATACACCGTCTTTGATCAAACAAGCTGCTGAATCATGAAATACAGCATTTATGCCAAGTGTATACATAAGTTTATGGATTAGTAAAATAAACCAGCTATACAATGTTAACAGGTATTTTTTTTATTTTAATACGAAATTGGTTAATCGGGTAGTTACCCTCAAAGATTAGGTGTTTATACTTTTTTATAGCTTTAAATGATGTTTTTGGCCTGTTCTTATGCGTTAAATACCTGATATTGTTTTTTAATAAACAAATAACCATGCTGTGTTGTCCTGATGAATGCAGTATTTTATCGTTTAGGACATTGAAGATCATTCAAGATTGCGCGTTTAGTGATAAAATTACACATGGGTATGTTATGGAATTTTTATTTTATTTTACGATTTAATATATTTTTGTATTTAGAAACATTAAAGGTTAATTTAGCCTTTATCTTGTTTCTGACTTCTAACAATGACTGAATATACAACCAAACTTAACGAATCAACCGATAAAGCATCTGTTTTCCCTATAGTAGGAATGGGTGGGTCTGCGGGTTCATTCCATGCATTTGAGAAATTTTTTAAGCATATGCCGATTAATAGCGGTATTGCTTTTGTTATCGTAATGCACCTTGATAAATCGCAGCAGGTAAATGTTTCTGAGATTTTACAAACCGTAACTTCTATGAAAGTAACAGAAGCTGACGATGGTACAAAGGTAGAACCCGACCATATTTATGTGATACCTGCGGGCAAAGACATGGGTATTCATAATGGGCATTTACTGCTGATGGAGGCATCACGTTACAAAGGTGCACATATGTCTATTGACTATTTTTTTCAAAGCCTTGCGGAAGACCAGTGGAATAATGCTGTTGCTATTGTGTTTTCTGGTATGGGAGCAGATGGGGAAACCGGCATCCGGATGATTAAGGAAAAAATGGGAATGGTGATGGTTCAGGACCCGTTAACGGCCGAATATGCCAGTATGCCTTCTACGGCGATTAAGACAAATATGATTGATTATGTTTTGCCTCCGGAAGAAATGGCAGGTAAACTGATTAAGTACCTTAACCACCCTGCGATAAGGGAATCTAACCAAAGTTTAGATTTTTCCGTAGGCCATAATAATCAGATCCACGTACAAAAAATATTAATGCTTTTAAGGTCGCATACCGGGCATGATTTTACGCTGTATAAAAAGAGTACGATTATCAGGCGGATTGAACGAAGAATTGCTTTTCACCAGCTAAACGATTATATAGATTATATCAACTATCTAAGAGAGAATCCAAATGAGATTATTCTTTTATTTAATGAGCTGCTGATCGGGGTAACTAAATTTTTCAGGGACAGGGATGCATTTGACAGCCTTAGAGAAAAGCTGAACCCGATATTAATAGCTAAAAGAGAAGGAGATCCTATAAGGGTATGGATTGCAGGTTGCTCCACAGGCGAAGAAGCCTATTCTATTGCCATTTTGTTAATCGAATATATAGATAGTCTGAAGCTTAAAAAAATACCTAAGCTCCAGATATTTGCTACTGATCTGGATCCGCAGGCAATTGAACATGCACGGTCGGCCAGTTACTTCGAAAACATTATATCTGAAGTTTCCCCTGAGCGGCTGAATAGATTTTTTATTAAAGTAAATGAAGGCTACATAGTGAAAAAAGAAGTTCGTGAACTGATTGTTTTCGCTCAGCATAATCTTATCAAAGATGCTCCATTTACCCGTTTAGACTTGCTTTGCTGCCGGAATGTACTGATCTATCTGACTGCAGAACTGCAGAAGAAAATAATTCCTGTTTTTCATTACTCCTTAAATGCCAGCGGGGTACTCTTTCTTGGTCCGGCAGAATCTGTAGGCAGCTTCAGTGATAGTTTTATAGGACTGGACAATAAATGGAAGATATTTCAGCGTAAAGAAGGTGCTTCCTCGGTTGGTAACATGCTTGACTTTCCATTTCATATTGCCAATCAAAACAATAAAGTAACTAAGCTTCAATTGCCAGTCAAGAATTTAAAAAACCCTATGGCCGAAACTTTTCATAAAATATTACTGGAAAGTTTTACTCCTACATCTTTATTGCTGAATGAGCGTGGTGATATCCTTTATATTAACGGAAACACTGGCAGGTTTATGCAAATCAGTTCTGGTGAAGCTATATTTAACATTCACCGGTTAGCAAAAGAAGAACTTAAATACGCCCTGGGTAATGCGCTGCACCAGGCGTGGGAACAGAAAGAAAAGATAGAAGTTGGGGAGATTAAAGTAAAAGATAATAACCAGGTATATATCGTGAGATTTAGAGTTGATTATATCACCGAAGCGCCTTTACAAGACCTTTTGCTGGTTACCTTTTATGATCATGGGATTCAGAAAAAAAGGAAAAACAGTAAGGGGGAAATTTTAGATCCATTACGCGAAGGCGCGGTGGAGGAGCTGGAAAAGGAGCTTATTTACACTAAACAACAGTTGCATAGTACTATTGAGCAAATGGAAACGTCTTTAGAAGAGCTTAAATCTACTAATGAGGAGTTGCAGAGTACTAATGAAGAGTTGCAAAGCACGAATGAAGAGGCGCTGACCACTAAAGAAGAGATGCAGTCTTTAAACGAAGAGCTGATGACGATCAATCTGCAGTACCAGAATAAAGCAGAAGAATTAACGCAGCTCAACAATGATATGAAAAACCTGTTGGACAATACAGAAATAGGGACTATCTTTTTAGATAACGAACTCAATATTTTGCGTTTTACACCACAGGTAACCAAATTGTTTAACGTTATCCCAGGTGATATAGGGCGGTCTATTACACATATTGTTTCCAATTTTGATTATCCTTCTCTGGAAGATTCGATTAAAGAGGTAATAGAAAAACTGATTGGCAAAGAGCTTGAAGTGAGTACTAAAAAAGACGAATGGTATAATTTAAGGATTATGCCTTACCGTACAATGGACAACTTTATTAGTGGGGCGGTGGTTACTTTTACCAAGATCACACCAGTAAAAGCGTTGCAGAGTAAAATGATTAACCTTTTGGCTTATGGAAGGGCGATGGTAAATCTTTTGCCAGAAGCAGCAATGGTGCTTGATAAAGATAAAAAGATACTCATCATGAATAGCAGGTTTTTGCAGCAGTTCAACTTCAAAGAAGAGGAAGTAATGGAGTATTCATTTATGGAAATGGCGCGTAATAAATGGAAGACATCTAAGTTAAATGATATTTTTTCTTTGGGCAGTACGGAAGAAGTCTTTGTACAACATAATTTTCCGGGGGTGGGTATTAAAGACCTCATTGTGAAGTCTACCCCCGTAGATGTAGCAGATGAGGCGTCCATGCTCACATTACTTACTTTTAAAAACGCTGAAAGTGAATAGGGGTGCGCAATCAACAAAAAACAGGAATCCGCGGAATTTGTCTGCTGATACCCATCTGAGTCCGGAGGAGATAAATATCTTGCTCAATGAACTGCAGGTATATCAGCTGGAACTGGAAATGCAAAATGACGAGCTTAAGGCTTCTTATTTAACATTGGACCAGGAAAGGGCAAAATTTGTAGGTCTCTATGATCTTGCCCCTGTGGGATATTTTATACTTGATTATCTTGGAATTGTTGATGAAGCTAACCAAAATGGGGTAGACTTGCTGAAGGTATCAAAGCAAACGATCCTTCGCAAAAGGTTCCAGAGTTTTATTGCACCGCGCTCCTGGGAAGATTTTTATAATTTTTTGCATAGGATGCAGAATGGTGATGGGAAGCAGAGTGCCGAAATCAGGCTACTGTTACCCGGAGAGCATATTATTTATACCCGAATGGAAGGAATTGCCATTTCAGGGATTAGTAAAAATGATATCAAGTATTATATCACAATTATTGATATCACCGAAAGCCGAAACGCACAACAAGTATTGAAAGAGACCAAAGAACGGCTCGAAATGACACTTAAAGCTTCGGCAACCGGAACATGGACTATAGAATTTAGCTCCAAAACTGTTTTTTTAGATCCGCATAGTTTCAATATTATGGGGATCAGCAGCTATAAATTTGATGGAACGCTAAAGGCGTTGATCGACCATGTTTATCCTGAAGATCAACTTGCTGTAAGACACCATCTGATGAATGCGTTTAATGGATTAAAGGATATTGATCTGGAATTTCGGATCGTGGTTAACCACGATGACATTAAATATGTTGCAATAAAAGGGCATGAAATCAAAGTATTGGAAGATATCACTTATTTTGCAGGAATCTTAATGGATGTGACTGACCGTAAGAAGATGGAAGAAGAGGCCGAGCTGCTTAAAAACGGTCAGCAAAAACTCATTCTATCTGCCACTTTAACAGCGCAAGAAAAAGAGCGGAACAACATAAGTAGGGCACTGCACGACAGTGTATGTCAGATTCTTTATGGGATCCGGTTAAATCTGGAAAGCGTAGAGCGTACCCATCTGCTTAAAGGAGAATTTAAAAATATAAATGCGCTGCTAGACCAGGCGATTAAGGAAACCCGGCAGCTCTCCTATGAACTTACCCCTTCTGTATTAAAAGACTTTGGTTTTGTTGCTGGTATTAAGGAAATGGCACAGCGTACAAGTACACCTCATTTTCAGATCGATACTTATATTGATGCTGAAGCAGATGTTCTTGACCCTGATGTACAGCTTTACGTTTTTAGGATGATACAAGAACTGATCAATAATTGTATTAAACATGCACACGCAACAAGAGCCGAAATAAAAGTAACCATTATTAATAACGAAGTCTTAATTAAAGTAGCCGATAACGGCATTGGATTTATAATGGATCTGGATGAAGCTATAAAAAGCGGATCGGGATTAAGTGGCATCAAAAATAGGGTATACCTTTTAAACGGGCATATCAGGTTTAGCAAGACCAGAAAAGGACTAATAGTTACCATTACATTTAACTTATAAAACTGCCATAGTGCCCTAAGGAAAATTAGAACAATACATATTACCTAAAAAATCATACTCAAATGGAAACTAGAGAGGTAAAAAATATTATTACTATTGGTGCTTCGGCAGGTGGGATTTCTGCAGTGTCAAGATTATTAGCAACTTTTAATGAGGATTTAGATGCAGCTGTATTTATTGTTATCCATACAGCAAGAAACTCAATGACGGAAATTATCCTGAATGCCTTTCAGAAGCAGACTTCATTAAAATGTATGATACCTGCAGATCAACAGCATATTGAAAACCGTACCATTTACCTGGCGCCTACAGATCATCATATGCTGCTTGAAAAAGGCGCGATAACAATTACCAGAGGTGCTTATGAAAACCATTGGCGACCTTCAATAGATGTTCTTTTTCGCTCTGCTGCGGCCACTTATGACTCTTGCGTAACAGGTGTTATCCTTACGGGGTTGCTGGATGATGGTGCGTCGGGTATGTTTGCCATAAAAAGTAGCGGTGGTATGTGTATTGTTCAGGACCCTGCAGAAGCAGAATTCCCTGATATGCCAAATAGTGTTCTGCAGATTATAGAAGTTGATTATAAAGTATCTATTGAAGAGATGGGTTATATTCTTGCAGACCTGTTTTCGCGTGGTCAATGTGAGGGAAGTGCGGTGCCGGCAGCAATAAAGTTGGAAGCTGATATTGCAAAAAGGATGAGCAGCAGTGTTTCAGATTTGATTAAACTTGGCGGACTGACCCCTTTAACCTGTCCGGATTGCGGTGGTGTAATGGTGAAAGTAGATCAAGATGCTGTGCCCCGCTATCGCTGCTATACTGGGCACTCTTTTACCGAGAAAGTGTTGGAAGAGCAACAGTTGAAGGGTATTGAAGATTCCCTTTGGGTGGCTATAAGAATGCTCGAAGAGCGAAGGAACTTGTTGCTAAGTATGAGCAGGAGCGAGGCAGAGAGGGGGAATCTGAAAATTGATACTTCTAAAAAAGAACGTGCAGATGATATCCAGATTCATGTGGATAGGCTAAAAGGAATGTTGATGGATATGGGTGAGGTAACTGATTAAAAAAATAGAATATGTTAAACTTAATATTAGCAGAAGATCATAATATCGTACGTAATGGTATCCGGATGTTATTAGAGACAGATAAGGAAATTAGTATAGCTGGAGAAGCTGTTAATGGGCGTGAGGTGCTAGACATGATTGCCGGAGGTGTAAAAGCTGATATTGTACTGGCAGACATCAATATGCCTGAGCTAGATGGAATCTCTTTAATTAGAGAATTAAAAATAAGCAGTCCGCAAACGCGTATAGTGATGTTATCTATGCTGGACAATGAAAAATATGTTTCTCAAGCCTTTAGTGAAGGCGCATCTGGTTACCTATTGAAAAACGTAAGTTCAGATGAACTGGTTTTTGCTTTAAAACATGTAAGTTCGGGAGGCAAATACCTGTGCGCAGAGCTTGCTATCCGTTTGATGGATAAGCTGATGCAATCTTCTGTTATACCTATTAACCACAGCAACCCGCAAGTGGATTTCTCTATGCGTGAAATTGAGATCCTGCACCTTATAGCTGAAGGGCTTACTAATAATGAAATGTCTGATAAACTGTTTATCAGCAAAAGAACAATTGAGGGGCACAGGCAAAGCCTGATTGAAAAAACCGGTTCCAGAAATACAGCGGCCTTGATTCGGTTTGCGGTATTAAGCGGTATTGTGCAATAGCGTGACGTACATATAACATAAATTTTCAGTATTTGTACGTTGTAACGGGTAAAATAACTTTATCGAGATTGGGTAAATAGTTGATTTACCTAATCTATGAATAAAGCTGTTCATTTTCTGACTTTCCTGGAAGGGAAGATCAGGCACATTTGGAAGGATGAAAGGATGCAATCCAGAAAAACAGGAATGTATTTCTTTTTTCCTCTCATTCTCACCGTTCTTCTACTTGTTTGTCAGCGCTATTTATATCGGGATTTAAATAGCATCCCTTACGTTTTTCTATTTATTATCATTTTGATCAGCGCAAGTTTCGGCGGAGGCAGGTGTGCCCTTTTCGCGACCTTAATCACCTTCTTTAGCTCATTCATCTATTTTTTTTTCGGAACATCACTTGATCTGGTTACGTTATTTTTATACCTGGCATCTGGCATGTTTCTAACTGCACTTCTACATTTTTTCTTACAGCAGCAACGTGCACAACGGCTGCTGCTATCAAAAACGAATCAGACCAATGAAGAACTCCTGAGGTTGGAAAAAAATCATGAAGATTTCGTAAACATGGCCTCCCATGAATTGAAACTCCCTGTAACTGTATTAAAGGCTTATATACAAATGATCGCGCTGAAGAGAGAAAAGCCTGGTTTTACGGAGAGTTTTATGACCATTACAGAAAAAATGGACACTCAGCTGGATAAACTACTTAATATTATTAGTGATTTGCATGATGCAACAAAAGTAAACTCAGGGTCGCTAAACTGTCTGATGAATAAGTTCAATCTTAATGAGAGCCTTCGTAATAGTGTTGATGGTATATTAGTTGCGACTCCCGGTGTTACAGTAGAATTTGATTTGGCTTATGCCGATCCTATAATCAATGGGGACAAGGACCGTATAGAACAGGTTATCACTAACTTTATTGGGAATGCGCTTAAATATTCAGGTGCTGAAAAGTACCTTAAGATCACCAGTATAATTAATGATGGTTGGGCAAAGGTAAGTATTGAAGATCATGGGTTTGGAATCTCTATCGAAAAGCAACCTTATGTTTTTGAACGTTTCTTTAGGGTAAGTACGCCTAAAGTTAATCAGCTACCCGGCTTGGGACTAGGGCTTTTTATCTGTAAAGAGATCATTAATCAGCATAATGGCAAGATAGGGGTGATCAGTGAAGAAGGGAAAGGATCAGAATTCTGGTTCTGCCTACCGGTCTAAATTTAGTTAGTGTCAACAGCTAGCTGCTAAGCTGGCTGTTGACACTATATTTTATCTTTTAAGGTTTTAATGTTTTATAAATAACCTTTTGTATAGCGAACTTTTTAACCGGAACAGCATTACTATCCAGTAGTTGGTTAAATTGTGCATTCATTACCCAGATGTCTTTCCCATTTGCTGTAGCAGTTGAAGGATAGGTAAACCGATCTGTAGTAAGTGTTGATGCAGTTACTTTTGCGCTTTGCCAGTTGTCGCTGCTGATAAGCTGGAAAATTTTATCGGTGCCTCCGTTAACTACCATGGTCAGACTCGTATTATCATTCAAAAGCAAACCATCAGCTCCTAAGAAATATTGATCAATGGCTACTTTCTGTACATTTTTTGGGGTTTTTAAATCAATCTTGTAAAGCTGGCCCTTTGCACTATTGTCTACGATTAGGTAACCTCCTGGATGGAATACAATACCATTTATCCCTACACCTTCTGTTTTAAAAAGATCATCTTTAGCGAATATGGTCGCTTTTCCATCAGTGGAAACTTTATATATCGCCCCAGCAAAACTATCTGTAATATACGCGTTATTCTGCAGATCGAAAGCAATGTCATTTGGGAAATGTTTACCATGTACCAATGCAGAAAGATCGATATCAGCAAGTTTTTTTCCTGTTTTTAAGTCAACACTAATTAGTCGCGCTATCTTTGTCCTTGTAGCCGGATTGGTATATTTGCTGTAATTGGCATCGCCTACACAGGCAAATAACCTTTTGCCATCCGGATGTATCTTCAGGCCATAGGTAGATTTTAGATTACTATCCGCATATAATAACGAGTATACGCCCTGCGGACTTACCTTGCCAATGTTTCCAAGCCTGGCAGAGGACACATAATACACGTTAGATTGCTTATCAAAGACCACTCCTTCAGGATAAACTTCAAGTGCATCAAATTCAATCCGAGTGGTAGGTTCTGGTTTCACTGCAGCCATGCCTGCAAAGGCAACAATTCCGAGCGCAAAATATTTTAATGTTTTCATATTAATTGATTCTTTTAACTGCATAAATATTGCCTCCGGCATCATCCGAAATGTAAACTGTACCAGTTTTGGTTACCGTAATACCTGAAGGTCTCCCAAAACGTGAATCTCCTTGTAAAAAACCGGTTAAGAAATCTTCTGCTTTTACCGCAATTCCATTCTCGAAATGAATTCGCTGTACCTTAAATCCTACAGGCTTTTCTGCATTCCATGACCCATGCCACGCAACGAGTCCGTCGCCCGACCAATCGGCAGGAACATTTGCAGCACCGCGGAAAAATGTAAATGCAATAGGAGCCATATGTGCGGTAAGTTCCAATACAGAAGGTTGCGTTGTTTTTACTACTTCTTCTTTAGTATTACCAGCGGGATCTTCCCTGCTTTTATCAACTTCTCTTTTCCCATAGGCATATGGAAAACCATAATCTGCCCCTTTTATAATATGGTTCACTTCTTCTGGCGGCCATTCACTACCTTTGGCATCACCGCCATTATCAATACCCCACAGTTCCTTTGTTTGAGGATGCCAGTCAAACCCAATTGTATTACGCAAACCGCTGGCATAAATCCTTCTGCCCCATGTTTTAGGGTCTACCTGTAACATTACTGCCGTCTCTTTATCGCTTTCCTTGCAGTCATTGCATAACGAACCAACGCTAATGTACAAGAGACCATCCGGACCAAAATCCATAGTACGGTTAGGGTGCTGACCGCCATCGGGAAGGTCTTTAATTAAAATTTCTACTGCATTAATGTTCAGTGTTCCATCTGGTTTTACTGGGTACCTGCGCAGTTCATTACTATTACATAAGTACATCCAGCTGTTATTCATGGTGATTCCATGTACACCTTTAAACTCAGATACCACGGTAACCAGGTTTTCAAATTTATTGTCATTGTCTTTATCCTGCAACAATAATACATCTCCTCCATCCCGGCGGGTTACATATACATTTCCGGACGGACTGGTATATAACATCCTGGGTTTGCCCAAACCAGATGCTGCAAGGCTGACTTGCCATCCGGGGGGAGTCTTTAATAATTTAAGCATCTCTGGTTTAAAATCCAGTACCTGAGCATATTTAGTTACCGACAAGGATTTGGTTACATCTTTTGGCGGTAGCCCCCTTTGGGCAGTTGCCCCACCTGCCGTAAGTAATAGTGCGAGGAGTGCCGAATAATGTAAATATTTGTTTTTCATAATTAAGATTTTTTTCATGAACACTGCCGTTTAACTATAGTTTTGATTATTTAGGCACCTTAACAGCATATATGCTCTAGAGTTTTGAATAATTAGAGAAACACATCAAACACCATAGTCAATTATATTTAGCTATTAAAAACAATAGTTATTCACTTGTAGTTGTTTGCTTCGCGGCACTTGGATAAATGATATTCTGTGCAATCTGATCAAGGTATGAGGAAGTGTTGCGGTTATCTTTGCTGCACTGTTCAAGTACTATTGAATGTTCCTCCTCACCCAATGCTGCTGCCATAAGATACAGTGAATCATACCGGGAGACTTTAATATTAAATATCATTTTTAGTGCATGAAGCAGGTGGATATCTTTAAGAAGAGATTGACCTCTGTTCACTGTAATTGTGGTGTTAATACCGTTCAGTAATTCTTCGTCCACAGGAGATAGTTTTGCTTGTTGTTTGTGTTTCACCGTAGCTAATGCACGCGATAAACGTGACAGGTGATCCTGAATAGCTGTAGCGTCTGGTGATATGGCACTCTTCAATTCGTCAGTCACTATAGATTTAGACAGCTTTTGGAATATTTTTAAGTATTTCTTTTCTGCGGTGAGCTGTTCTGCAAGGATCAATTTAAACAGTTCACTAATATTTTTAATGTTTTTTTCCATGGATGCATACGACAACTTTAGACGGCATTTTGTTTTTATCTAACCTTCAAAATATTCTGAGCTTGCTAAACCGTATAAATACGCTTAAGAAAGCATCAAATTTAGCCCATTAACCGTATTTTTCCCGTAAGCAATTAGAAGATTATTTTGTTGTAGCACTTATATTAACATATAAACTATTATGATAAATAATAACAAATTAATGATCTCCTTGCTTAGTGCAGCACTGTTATCACAAGCATGTAGTAGTCCCGACAAAAAAGAGGTCAGGGGCGATTCGGTTGTAAACGTAGGTTCGGGGATGAATGCAAAAAGAGATACAGGTTTTACCGACAGTAAAGATCATGCACCTCAGGATGCGAAGCCCGGTAAGAACTTGCGCGATTACACCAATGAATCTCACGTAAACTCTGATGATGCTGCATTTATGAAAACCGCGGCGATTGGAGGGATGATGGAAGTGGATTTAGGTAAGTTTGCACAGAAATCTTCCAATTCACAAGTGAAAGATTTTGCCGCGCAAATGGTAGCAGACCACACTAAAGCTAATAATGAATTAAAAGCTTTAGCTTATAAAAGTGAAATTTTGCTGCCTACCCAATACCATGCTGATCAGGCAGAACATATTAAAAAGATGAAAAGTCTTTCAGGACCTGATTTCGACAAGCATTATATAACTATGATGGTAGACGACCACAATAAAACAGTTGCGCTATTCCGTTCTGCAACTGAAACTACATCTAAAGACGTTAAAAAGTTTGCTACAGGGACGCTCGCAGTTCTGGAAGGTCATTATGCAAAAGCGAAGGCAATACAAGCAACATTGAAATAGTAAATGTTTAGATAACAATTGGGTTTATAATCTGTTATAAACCCAATTGTTATTACCTGTTTATGGTTCCATCTTTATCAGCACTGTTCGTTTTACTCGCAGGTATAGGATTGTCGGCTTTAGTGGTGCTATCTTTTAACACCGTATCTTTGATGATACTATCCGTTGACGGAGTAACTACTTCGGATGATGAGGTATCAGCACTCGACCTGTAAGCAGGCTCATCCTTAGTACTGCTGGAGCAGCTAGTGTAAATTATTGTTGGCAATATTAGCGACAATAAAAATTTTGTTTTCATAATAATTTATTTAGATGAATTAACGATCAGTAGGCATACTTAATAGAATTTAACAGCTATTGTTTGCGCTGTTTTAAAAAAGATTCAAAATAAGAAATGATAGTAGTCATTAGAATAGAAGCTACTGCAAGATCAAACAAAGTGCGTTTGGTACTTGATCTTACTATCCGTACAATGGTTTCGTATTTAAAGCTATAGTTAGCATCATCCAGCTATAATTTTATACCTAAAGACCTTTTTATTTAGTGTTGCACAGGTAACTTAAACCAAAAAGTACTGCCTTTGCCCACCTCACTATCAGCGCCAATTTTGCCCTCGTGTTTGTCAATGATCTGGGAGCAGATATAGAGACCTAATCCAAGTCCCGAATATTGAGCACCATTTGTTTCTACACGATAATAGCGATCAAATAAGTAAGGAAGTTTCCCAGCAGGTATTCCAGGGCCTTTATCACTTACTGAAACTTTAATCTCTTGGTCTTTATCTATAGAAACAATGATTTCTTTTGACTCTGGTGCGTACTTAACCGCGTTACTAATAAAATTTATGATGACTTGTTCTATCTTATGTTCGTCGGCATAAATGGTTACTGCTGCATCTCCATTAATAATCAGGTTAAACAAACCATTTATACTGGTATCCTGACAGCAATCGTGAATAAGCTCATACAAATTAAACCAGGATTTCTTTAACTGCAATTGTCCTTCGGTCATATTAGTAGCATTGAGCAAATCTTCAATCAGGACACTCATTTTATCCATGCTTTTATTAGCCTGCTGTATTAATTTGGGCATCATTGAAGTATCAGTCCGGTCTTTCAGTCTATCAAGCAGCTGCAAAGATGCCTTAAGAGAGGTAACAGGTGTTCGCAGCTCATGACTAGCTACGCTAATAAAATCATCCTTTTGCTGTATAGCTTTCCTTCGGTTAGTTACATCCATAAAAGTGCCTATACCAGCAACAACATTACCAGACGCATCTTTAATAGGCGCTGCATTAATAGAAATATAAAAGCGTTCACCTTCTGTTGGTTTTACAGATATCTCGTAATCATAGACTGGCATTTCGGTTTTCATTGCTTTGATTACAGGATAATGCTCCGGTGGCAAAGTTTCGCCGTTAACCCATAAAATTTCCCAGTTTGGCAAGATGTATTCAAGGTTATTACTAAAGCTTTCTTTTAGCCCCATAATTTTCTGGGCCATTGGATTCGCATAGGTAAGCTTACCAGAAATATCAGTAATCACGACACCCTCAGCCATTGTCTCCAGGATCTGAGATAATCTTTCCTGGTTAGCGCGCAAGATTTCTTCTACTTTAACTTTCTCTGCAATATTAATTTTCAGTGCGCGTGTCCTTTCTTCAACAGTATGCTCCAGCGTTGCATTTAGGTGATTTGCAATAAGCTGTGCTTCTTCCAATTGGTTGTTTTTTTTAAGTAAAAGTCTCTCACTTTCCTTTTGGTGCGACAAGTCTGTAATAATTACACTCATAGAAAGACCGTCGCTCAGTTCCAGTCCTTTTAAGGAAAGCAGTACAGGCACATTATCATCGTAGCCGTTTTTTAGTTCCAATTCGATCTTGGTATTTTTATGCCAGGCAGCAGCTATGATCTGCTTCCATTTCTTAAAATCATTCGCTGCAATAAATCGGTTAAACGAGTGCCCAATAATTTTTTCGAGCGGCATATTTGCAATTGTTGCAAAGCTCGAATTAGCATATAGGATTAGGTTTTCTTCATTAAGCGTCACTGCCCCTTCAGACATCTGTTCTATGAATATCCGGAAGGATTGGTCGGCAGTCTTTAAGGTGAAAATCGAATGTCCATCATGTCCTTTAACAATCAGCGCATCAATTTCACCAGACCGAATTGCATCAATGGTATCATTAGCCTCTTCAAGTCTGTATTCTGCTTCTTCAAGTAACTTTAACAGTTCTTCTTTTGATTTTTCTGTTTTCAATTCGCTGCTTGTTTATTTTATCCCCAGACCTCTTAACACTTTCGCCGTGTCAGACATATCTCCAATCAGCTTCCTGTTTGGAGAAGGTGATTTTTTAATGAGCATAGGTACCGCAGTAACATCTTCATTCAGGGCTATCAAAGGTTGCTGATGTACATCAATGACTTCGAGATGGTAACGGCCCTCAAGGTGTTCTGTGAGGATCTCTTTTAAGTTTTTGATTGCACGCATAGATAAAGACGAAGTACCGGCTACAAACAAACGGAGCTGATAAACTGAATCATCAGCAGCATTAAAATCTTTATCTGTAATACTAACCATATTAAATACTTAAGCTTTTTTTGGGCGTATATTTAACCCCACTAATACCTTTTCCTCATTGGATAAGTCGCCGATTATCTTTCTTACTGGCTCAGGTACTTTTTTAACTAAAGTAGGCACTGCAAATATCTGATCTCCCTCGGCAAGCTGAGGATTTTCTAAAAGGTCGATTACTTCGATAACATATTGATCAACTAAATGTTCTTCGCAATATTTTTTTAAATTGTTTAGCGCAGTAACTGACTTTAAAGTTTTACCTGCTATGTAAAGCCTAAGCTCATATAATTCTTTCATATTATTTCTCTGACCCTTCCTTTCAGTAACCGGTGGTGCCGCGACGCAGATTGATGATTTTTTCGCGGGTCTGCATAATCACATCTTTTTTAATTTTTTCTTCTGTATATACCTTGTTCAGCTCTTCCTCTATAGATTCAAATTCTGTTCTTAAGCTCTCTATTTTACTTTCCAGGACTTTCCGTTTACGTTCCAATTCTCTATCTTTTAAGTCGAGTGCATTTGTATGCAACAGCTGCCCGGTTTCTTCTTGCAGCCTATGCGATTCTCTGGCGGAGCCAGTTAAGATGCCGTCTGGCCCTAAATAAACATCGAGCAAGTTTAATCCTTTGTTTTCAATCACAAACTCCCTTACCTGGTTTGAATGTTTCATTCCTCTCGATTTCATTACATAAAGGCCCTTATTTCGTTCGCCATTTACCTCTATATCTTTAATAGACAACCAAACATCAACCAGAGAAGATACTCCTTCATCGGTTTGCTCGTTCACAATATTATTTAAAGTCAGCGCTGTAAACATCACAGTAATTTGTTCCTCTTGTAAAAAGTCAATCAGGCGTACCAGCATTGCTTTTACTTCACTAACCGAACCGATGGTAATCAAATTGGTAATCGGATCAAGCACGACTATTTGTGGCTTGAATTTTTTAATTGCTTTATGGATAGCTACAAGGTGCATTTCCAGCCCATATAATGTAGGTCTGGAAGCGTAAAAGCTTAGTAAACCTGCATCTATATGGCTTTGCAAATCGATGCCGATTGAGCCCATGTTTCTAATTATTTGCTGCGGGGATTCTTCAAAAGCAAAAAACAGGCACTTATTTCCTTCTGTACATGCTCTATTTACAAAGCTGGAAGATATACTGGTTTTGCCTGTTCCTGCAGTACCAGAAACTAGGATGCTGCTGCCACAATAAAAACCGCCACCACTAAACATTTCATCCAGCGCTGGTATACCTGTAGAGATGGTAGCAGAAGAAACAGGTTTATTTAATTGCAATGAAGTAACTGGCAATACAGAAATCCCTTCTTCATCAATTAAAAATGGATATTCGTTGGTTCCATGTAAGGTGCCTCGATATTTGATAATCCGTAACCTGCGCGTAGATATCTGATTTATGATTCTGTGGTCTAATAAAATTACACAATCAGAAACATACTCTTCTAAGCCTTGTCGTGTTAATGTTTTTTCTCCGCGTTCTCCGGTGATGATGGCAGTAACGCCCTTTTCTTTTAACCATCCAAAAAGCCTGCGTAACTCTGCACGTAAGATCCCCTGGTCTGTAAGGCCTCCAAATAAGTTTTCTATAGTATCCAGTACTACACGTTTAGCACCGATTGTATCTATTGCATATCCAAGGCGAATAAATAAACCTTCCAGATCGTACTCACCAGTTTCTTCAATCTCACTTCTGTCTATATGTACATAATCTATTTTTATCTTCTTCTCTTCTTGCAGTTTTTCTAGATCAAAGCCCAGTGAAGCAACATTCATAGCCAGTTCCTGAGGTTTTTCTTCAAACGCCATAAACACACCCGGCTCATTATATTCTTGTGCACCCCTGATTAAAAACTCTAATGAAAAAAGTGTCTTACCACAACCTGTACCGCCGCATATTAATGTTGGCCTGCCTGTTGGCAACCCACCTAGCGTAATTTCGTCAAGACCATTAATACCCGTATGAGTTTTTGGTAATGCTGCTATATTAGGGAAAGAACTTTGTTGTGATGATTCTATTGATGACATATTTTGTATAGTAAACTAGGTGTAAGGTAATTTATTTCGGGTAAATAATACAAGATAGTAATACAACTTTTAGTTGTTTGTAGGGTAAGTGTCTGATATTAAGTTGTGTTATATAGGTTTGGAGCGCTGTTTGCCTGCTTGTCGTTTTATTACATTATTGTATTTACCGACGATTTGCCAGATCAGGGTTCATTTATTGTCACTTTGATTATACTATTGCCAGAAAGAATAAATTCGATATTACCTCCTGTGAGCTGCCTGCCTTTTAGTGGTTCTTTAGCTCCTGATTTTTCAATTGTAACTGATGGGATTTTCTTTCTTCCATTTTTTACCAGGACCATCCGGCAATCAATACGCTCGTCTCCCAGCACTTTGAATTGAATAGGCTTACCTTTTCTTTCGCTAAACCCAGTGATCGGGTAATCGGCATAAATCATAAATTCATAGCCACTAAGCTGCAGGTAATGTCTTGGTAAAATACCAAAGGCATTACCTGCACCATACACTTCCTGCCCAACAGTACCAGACTTTAGCCACCCATCCTGCAGGTCTTCTAAAGCGATCCATAGTTTCGGATCAATTTGCCCTATTTTCGGCTTTTCTTCTAGCATATGGACAGGTAACATCGTCGGGTAATAGTAGGGGGCACGGTCTATTGTGTAGCGGATATATTCGGCAATAAGTAATTGAACAGCGGGTAAAATTACTACATCTTCAGCATGTTTTAAATAATCATGTAAGGCACAGAAGACTTCTTGTTCTTCATAAGCGGCCGTGTAAGGTGCATCGTTAAGCGGATAAAGAGCGAAGAATTTTGGAAAGTTTTTTCCATATCCATAATTACAATCCCATAGTTGTACATTTCTGAATATTCCCGCCAGGCACAAATAACTTAGGTTAAGGTATAGCTCATTTTCAGTGATCTTATAAAGCCGTAATAGTGCGCCTGCAGAAAAGGCAGTATTATTAGCTTGGTAGAAAATTTCAAAGCCGTAACCCTGCAAGGTTTTTGCTGATTTTTCTGCTTCATTCAAAAAGCGTTTTTTTCCTGTTAATTCCCAGGCTTGCAGCATTATATGTGCATAAATGCCGGCTACATCTTTTTCTCCGCCTTTGCCCTCTGCAGTTTCTTTTTTAATTACTTCCAAGGTGTCCATTTTATAAAACACAGGCCATTTATATTTAAAATGACGGGCTACTTTAATTGCATAATCAAGAGAATCCAGAAATAGCCCTGCAGCTACTTTGTCACCTTTTAAAGCTAATCTAGACAGATTTAGCAGGGGATGATGCAGGTACCACGAATCCATAACTTTTGGTACTTTTTGTTCTTCTTCTCCTTTTAGCTTTTCTTCTGCAGCAGGGAGCCAGCGCATAATGGTTCCTAGTCTTTTATCATAAAAATCAGGCAGGCCTTTACGGATAGTATCCATTACTTTCATCTCCCTTTCGCTCCATTCCGAATAATCCAGTAATGGCAGTAAGACCGCAAGCTGCACCATAATTTCAGGAGGTGTTTCATGATCGCTTAAATAGGCATTAAGATATTGATTGCCGTTTATGTGCGACCAGCAACCAGGGTTTTCTATAAGGTCGGTCAGCCCCTTATCTAAGATTTCCTGCCAGGGATTATAATTAGTTTCTGGCCTTGGCAAGTGTAAGTAAAGTTTCGCGAGCATATCCAGATATAACCTTGCCATGGTTAATTCCCCATCAGGTATCAGGTCACTAAATATTACGAAAACATCTGATATAACAATCTCTTTTCCACCTGATAGGGGCTTCTTTGATGCAGGTAAAGAAAATCCCATCTCTGGCCATTCTCCACCGACAGTATCGCCCGCAGAGGTCTCAGTCTGCTCACAATAATCCGAAAGTGCTGTTAGGTTTTGGTGATAAAGTACTGTAGCAGATGCTGGTACAGTTTGGCTCATATACAGGAAGCCTGTACGTGTACCGAACTGACTGGCATAGATTTGACCAGCAGTATTTTCAGCATTGTCTTTCTGACCAGTAAATAAAATATCCTTAGGCCATGCAGGAATCGATAGGTCTTTAGCAGGCTTTAGCCGAGTTGTATAATGTAATACTGGGTTTTCTGCCTGATGATCAATTGCTATGGCCACACGCTGAAAGCCAATGGGTGAAATCAGGTTTAGCACTATACCGCCATGTTTATCGGGATGGATAGTTTGAATTTCGAGCCTGTTGCCTGGACTAAAAGCAGCACGAAACGCTACGCAGCCGCCATTTGGAAGGTCGACCTTAATCCATATAGAATCTGAAGTTGCAATCGCTTTGAAATGGAAACTATCTGAACTTTGCTCAAATATTATTTCATCAGCTTCCGCTAATTCTGCATTCGAAGATATAGCCCAAGGTGATAAAGCATTCATAAGCTTACAATAAGGATTAAAATGATGATTGTTTTTAACAACTTTTCTACACAATTGTTTTCTAATCATTAGTATGGAGGACGTCTGTTGATCGTATTAGATAGAATTTGTAATTATATGCGAATTATTATATTCGCACATAGCAAAATCAAGTCTGAGCGACAATGCCAGCCTAAAGTTTGGATAGAAGCAATTTTATGGAACACCCTACAGCAGAAAAAATTAAAGAAATATTTGACCAATATCATAAAGCAGACATTGAATTATGGATAGCGTTTACAAAGTATGTTAAACCGCGTTCATTTGCGAAAAATGAAATAATTAAGGATTATCATAGAACAGAAAAATACATCAATATTTTAATTTCCGGCTCGGTTGCACATTTTGTTTTAGCTAATGACAAAGATATTTGCATCAATTTATACTACGAAAAGCAAATTTTTAGTGACTACTTATCTTTTATAACTCAATCTCCAACGATTATTAAAAGCGAATGTTTAGAAGACTCCATCGTATGGTCATTAAAGTATAACGATTTAAATGATTTATATGCTAAATCGACTAATAGTTTGTTAATTGGTAAAGCAATTTCTGACGCCATGTTCATTAGAAAGCAATTTGAACAAATTAATCTGTTGACACTTTCTCCCAGAGAACGCTATTTGAAGCTCATAACAGTACGCCCAGAAATTTTTCAAAGAACTTCTTTAAAAATTATTGCGTCATATCTTGGTGTTACCGCCGAAAGCCTTAGCAGGATCAGGAAAAAAAAACCTGAAAATTTCATTTCTTACCCATCGTCAATTTTACAACGAGATTGAATTAATAATTTTGGATCATACTTCAAACCAAGATACATGAAAACTAAGATTAATTATTTCTCAATAGTCCTATTTTATACAATTGCAATTTCACTTCGCTATCTAACTAATAAGACGCAGCTTTTAAACGGGATTTCCAGTGAGTTTTTAAAAATTATATTACAAGGTGCAGGCCCCGCTATAGGTGCATGGGTTACATGCTCAATTTTTAATATTAAACATGGTCTTTCACTAAAAGGAAACTACCATCAAATCAGCGTTCCCTTCCTATTGTATTGGGGATTTCCTATTACTTTGATCTTAGGGGTAGAATACTTTAGTAAAGGAACATTTTCATTTGTTGCAGTAGCTGCAATTTTATTGTACGGCCTTTTGGAAGAGATTGGTTGGCGAGGATTTTTGAGACAAGAACTTAAAACTCTGCCTCCATTGCTGAATATCTTAGTTGTAGCAACTTTGTGGTTTGTGTGGCACCTAAACTTTGAAATGACAACTTCAAATCTATTGTTTTTTGGAATTTTGATATTAGGTTCCTGGGGGATTGGCAAAGTTGCAGACAATACACACTCATTATTAGCAGTAGCCGCTTTCCATTCTGTAAATAATTTCTTTCCAGCGATGAACTCGACTAAAATAATTATTTTAGGGGCACTGTTGGCAATTTGGGTAGCTTCTTTGATAATCAGAAAAAAACAGTTACAGAAAAGTATAAGCTAGTGTTTGTCCGGGAATACTTCATATACCCCTTGTTTTCTTATCAATCTATTCATTAAGGAAGGGGCAAGATAGTACAGTGGTCGTTTTTCCAGGCAGCTCATTTAAAGTCAATCCACTAAGGTAATAGTTGAATTTACTAAGTACCTTAATGGATTAAATTTAACTAAATTGATTTCGACAAGTATTAAAAAAAAGTTTATACAACAGGTAAAGAACCTCCGTCAATGAGATAGTTTGCTCCTGTAAGATAGGCCGCTGCCGGGGAAACCAAGAAATGAACCAATGAGGCCACCTCCTCAGGTTCTGACATTCTACCCATCGGAATGCCGCCAACCTGACTAAGTAACTGTTGCATGGCTTCAGCTACGGTAAGGCCAGCCGAATTAGCAAAATCTTCGATGATTTTTTCCATTGGCGGTGTTCTTGTGGCACCGGGCGACACAGTGAGCACACGTATTCCTTTACTGGCCAGTTCACCAGATAGTGCTTTGCTATAGCTGTTTAAGGCTGCCTTGGAAACTGCATAAGCCATATTAAGATGCCATAGTGATTGTTTGCCAGCGACAGAAGAAATATGGATGATTACACCACCCTTTTTGCTGAGCATGCCAGGTAACAAAAGCCTGTCAAGCCGGATCGCCGCTAGTAAGTTTAACTGTAACTCATGCTCCCAATCATGGTCAGTTAATGTACTAAAACCGCCTCCGGGCGCAGTCAGTCCGCCGACATTATTAATCAGGATGTCGGGTGCACCAAACTTTTCATTCATTTCTTGTGCCAGTTTGGAAACATCATCTGGCTGCGTTACATCTGCTGCGATGAAATGATGATCGGAATTACTTTCATTTGGTTGGTTTCTGGCAGTAATAATAACCTTAGCCCCTGCCTGTGCCAACTGATCTGCAATTGCCTTGCCGATACCTTTTGTTCCTCCTGTTACCAAGGCTATCTTGCCAGTTAGATCTTTATAATTTTGAATGTTATCCATTTGTATTTTCTGTTTGCTTATAAAATTTATAAAGCAAAATTGCAACAGAAATCATTTACTATGGTAACGAAAAACAAAGCTATAATTACGAAAATCAAATAACTCGGAATTGAGTGGGACTGAGTTGTGTATATTTTTTAAAAAAGTTATTAAAGTGTGTTCTCTCCCTGAATCCTAAATCAAATGAAATTTCGGAAACTGCCCTGGTAGTATGCTTTAACATGATCTTGGCTTCCAGCAGTATTCTTTCCTGTATAATTACTGAAGTGGGTTTATGCAATACTTCCTGTGATACTTTATTAAGATGGTTTACATGGATAGATAGCTGCTCGGCGAAATCGGAAGAAGAACGCAAGCGAAGGGGGAGACCATTATCTGTTATTGGGAATTGTTGCTCCAGGAGCTCCAGGAAATGCGTAGCAATTTTTTCGGAAGCACTGGAGAAATTACGCTGACAACTTTTAACAGGCTGTGTTTTTATAGCAAGGTGTAAAAGCTCATAAATTAAAACTCGCATCCTATCATATTTATAATGAAAATTCGAAGTCCAGTCCGCATACATATCTTCAAACAGTTGCTCTACGTCTTTCGCCTGTACATCAGTCAGTTCGATTACAGGTATGGCATTGGGTTGAAAAACCGAATACTCACTAGGATTGCCAAAGTGATGGAAAAAATTTTCGCTGAAAATGCAGAAATATCCCCTTTGTTCTTCACTTAAATGTTTCCAACTGTAGGGAACTTTCGGATTGCCAAACAATAGTCCTTGTTTTTCAATTTGTATTGTTTTATCAGAGGAATAGACTGTATTTTTCCCAATGATGAAACAGATTTTAAAATACGCCCGGATATTGTACGGAGCTGGTTTTAGACCACATATATTCACCATATCAAATTTAAACACATTGAAATGCCCTATTTCCGCTTTAAAACGGTCTGGAATTGAAGTGAACTGCCCCTGATAAAAATCTTCTATAGTTTCTAATTGAACCATTTTATAAAATTACAAAAATCAAAGATACTTTCTTGTTTTATTGAAAATTGGAAACTAGAATGCGAGAGTATAACCTCGCCGTCAATATTCTGCTTCTTGTTCTTCTGATATCTAATAAAACATTCCTTTCTTCTGCATGTTGGTCCATCATCATTTAAAAATTAGTTATAGCTATGAAAGATCTGGCCACACGTTTTCCTCAAAATCCGCTATTGCTGCCAAAAGACCTCACCGCCAGTGCCGATGGACTACAGGTAATTTGCTTGCTTAATCCGGGTGTGTTTGTTTTTGATCAAAAGATCTGGTTGCTGGTCAGGGTTGCCGAAAGTATAAAACAGGTAAAGGGATGGGCTTTTTTGCCGGCGCTTAATGAGGATGGTCGACTAGACATAATAGAAGTACCCTTAAATGATCCGGATTTGATAGCAACTGATGCCAGGGTGTATAATTACCGGGGATTGGATTACCTGACTACAGTTTCACACCTGCGGTTATTGAGCAGTACTAATGGTATTGATTTTCATGAAGAAGAAGGTTATCCCGGTTTATTCGGTAAAGGAAACCTGGAGCGGTTTGGAATAGAAGATTGCCGAGTTACTTTACTGGAAGGTTTATATCACCTCACCTATACTGCGGTGTCAGATAGCGGGGTAGGTGTAGGATTACAAACTACGCGCAATTGGCAGCAATTTGAGCGTAAGGGAATGATCCTGCCTCCACACAACAAAGATGTAGCAATATTTGATGAAAAAATAAACGGCAAATATTATGCTTTGCACCGGCCAAGCAGTAAAGATATAGGTGGCAATTACATCTGGCTGGCCGAATCGCCAGATGGGTTGTACTGGGGAAATCATAAATGTATACTCAAAACCCGTGCGGCTATGTGGGACAGTGCAAGAGTGGGTGCCGGTGCAGCACCCATACGAACTGAGCGCGGCTGGCTAGAAATATATCATGGGGCTACTGCAGAGAACCACTATTGTTTAGGCGCTTTTTTAATGGATCTGGACGATCCATCTAAAGTTTTGGGACGTACTATAATGCCGATTATGATGCCTATTGAGGGCTATGAACTTAGTGGTTTTTTTGGATTTGTGGTCTTTACAAATGGTCATTTAGTAAAAGACGATGTATTAACTATTTATTATGGTGCTGCAGATGAATTTGTTTGCGGTGCTACGTTTTCCATTCAGCAGATACTGCAGTATTGTGTGTAGTGTCTATCGCATTGCAGTATCATTAATCTAATTAAGTTAACCCTTAAAATGACATTAATCTGAAACGTGTGTTTCATTAATAGTTTACGTTTGTACAGTAAATCAACACTAAGCTACTTTTAATAATAAATATTAATTAACCATTCGATGTTATATAATTTTCTCCTATAACCAAAGTTTGTACTGTAAATGATTTTTTGATAAAAATTGCTCCACGAAAATATCCCGGCTGATGTTGGTTAATTTACTTTAAGGCAGTTTATCTGATGTTCACTTATATTAAAATTTAAAACGATCATTTCAAAATAACAAGAATATTTTTTATTTAACACTTTAAAAACTACGCAAAATGTTAAAAACATGCTTCGTCGACTAAGCTATGGTACTTGAACAAATTAACTAAGGACATTACATAAAATAAATGCTCGATAATTATAAACTAAATAAGATGAAAGACTTAATAAATACCCCAAAAGGGAAATTACTAATCTACGGGGCAACTGGCTACACTGGATCATTAATTGTTCATGAAGCAGTACGAAGAGGTCTCGACTTTGAAATTGCAGGCAGAAGCGAAGAAAAACTTGCGGCACTTGCTGCTCAAGTAGCTGTTCCATACCATGTATTTCAAGTTGCTGATAACGAAGGATGGAAAAAAAGTCTGGAAGGTAAAACAGCTTTGCTGAATATAGCTGGGCCATTTAGTGAAACTGCAATGCAGGCAATGGAAGCCTCCATCAGGTTTAAAGTGCATTATTTCGATATTACTGCGGAAGTTGATATTTATCGTCTTGCCGAATCTAAAGATTCCGCTGCTAAAGCAGCAGGTATTATGCTGATGTCTGGAGCAGGATTATTTGCTACCTACGATCCTTTAGTAGTACATACCGCCAAACGGGTTAAAAATCCAGTTACAATGAGAGCCGCTTTTAAATATTCAGGTGGCTTTACACCTGGTTCTGTAGCCAGTAGTGCCAATATTATCGGTGCAGGGTTATTAGTTAGAAAAGATGGGGAGATAAAAAAAATAACTGAAGCCCCTTCTGCTGCATTTGATTTAGGCGACGGCCCTGAGGATTTTTCTCTAATGCCATTGGGCGGGGTAGTGCTTAGTTTTAAATCTACAGGAATACCCGATATAGAAGAATATTTTAAAATGGCGGTTCCTGCAGGGACGACAGCAGGTGGAACTTCAAAATTTGAAGAAGGCCACCCTGTAGCAGAACTTATTGCAGAACGTAGTAAAATCCTTGTGGAAGTTACAGGTGAAGACGGAACAGTGGTGCGTTCGATGGCAGATACTTTGAATGGTTATATGCCAACTGTTACGTCAGCTGTTGAAGTGGTTAACCGTGCCTTGAGTGGATCTTACAAAATCGGATTTCAATCTCCTGGTTCCGCTTATGGGGCAGAGTTAGTGACTTCATTAGTTGATGTTAATATTACAGATTTCTAAGGTAAAGTATAGCCATCATAATATGATGCATTATAGCAGGTAATTTATAACTAAAAAGACAAAGTTTTGCAGGCATTTATTTACTGGCAAAACTTTGTTTTTTTAGTTGTTATCCTTATAGCAGTGTCGATCCGCCGTCAATGATATGATCTGAACCGGTAATGAATGAAGCCTCATCACTGGATAGGAAAGCTACGAGCTGGCCTATTTCTTCTGGCTTTCCAATACGGCCAATAGGTGTTAAGCTGATCAGGTAGTCTGTCATGCCATTGAGGGTTTCGCTATCCATTCCCATTTTGCTAAATAATTCGGTATCGATCGCACCCGGACTAATAGAATTGACCCTTATTTTTCTTGAAGCAAGCTCGAGAGCTGCTGTTTTTACTATTGCATTAACTGCTGCTTTACTCGCGCTGTAGACACTTAAGCCTGGGCTTACTGTAGAAGCGAGGATAGAGGAAAGGACTATAACGGATGCGCCATCATTAAGATGCGGAATAAATTTGCTTAAGGTAAAAAATACACCTCTATAATTAATGTTATTGATTTTATCGAAGTTTTCTGGCGTTTCCAATTCAACATAAGATGTTCCTGATATCCCAGCATTGATATAAAGAATGTCGACTTTTCCAAATTTTTTAGATACGTCGCTAACCAGGTTGTCAATATCTTCCAAGTTCGCCTGATCGGATAAAATTGCGGTAACGCCTAATTCTTGAGCGGCTTTATTAATGGCTTCTTTTCTTCTTCCTGTGATGATAACGGTAGCGCCCAATTCTTTAAGAACTTTTGCCGTTCCGTAGCCCATACCACTGTTTCCGCCCGTAACTACTGCTATTTTGTTTTCAAACTTTTTCATTATATTATATTTATTTAACAAATGTATCTTTTATACAAGATACATTTGCTGACGGTATCACAGAGTATAGTCGTTATTTGTAATGGAAATGAATATTGAAGAATCAACAAATGTTAAAGAATTTAATGCAATGCTAGATACCATTTACGTGGTGGGAGGTAAATGGAAAATGCACATTATATATGCTATATGCACACATAAGTACCATCGGTTCGGAGAGATTGAGCGGAGTGTAACTGGCATTACATCCAGAATGCTGGCCAGAGAACTCAAAGAAATGGAGATGAACAAATTGATTAGCCGAACCGTCTGTCCCGAAACACCTACCCGTATAGAATATGAGATCACCGAATATTGCAAAACCCTTGTGCCCGTTATTCAATCTTTAATTGACTGGGGAATGTTGCATCGCCAGAAAATTAAGGAAGACTAGTCTCCCTTAATTTTGTTAAGCTGCGATCAATTATTTATTATAATTTACTAGTCATTGTGACTTTCACTATTTTCAAATCCGAACAATGTAAGCCGCACTGGCCTTGATGATACTTTATGTTTGGTTACTTTACTGAAATCTGCCAGACTAACCTGATGTACTTCGCCAATAGCGGGGATCGCAACATAAGCATACTTTTCAGTGGCTTCCAATACCGGTTTGTAGGTATCTACAGTATTTACTGCCTGGATCACATTACCTTCCTTTTTCAATTGCCCAGTAAAAAGATCGTAAATTCGTAGTTTTCCATCCAGTGTCAATACTAGCAAATTTTCTCCAGAATAATCAATTTTACATTGGAAAGCATCACTGCCGGCATAAATGGGTGTGATTTTATTTCCTGTTATATCAATCATATAAGCTCCTTTAGCAGCCACATATCCGATAAACTTTTTAGCATATCCGGCATAGTAGATACTTGCCAAGCGGAACGCACCAAAGTCATCGGGATTAGGAATCAGACGCTGTTCGCCCGATGCAGCTACCACCAGTACACCTCCATTCGTAGCAGCGGAAGAACTAAAACCACCAAATACAGCTACATTTCCATCGCTCGCATTCCCATGGATAGAACCTATTGCTAAATTGGAGGCATGCACTATAGTGCCTGTTTTGCTGATGATCTGCACACGGTTTGGCGAAGCCCCGCTGGTTGCTGCAACCGTAACTGCGTAGGTACCATTGTTAAATTGTGCCATTGCACCATGGTGAGGGACTAAACCAGCGTTAATTACACCAAACCTTGCACCGGCAGTGTTAAAATCCCCATCATTTCCTACACTTAGGGTACCATCGCCATCATTGAAAATTAATGATTCGGTACCTTTGCTTTTAAAGTGTGTTGGCTTTAAGCCAGTTGCTGTAATACCTGCCCATTTAGCAGGACCATCTACATCAATATGATCTACGTGTGAAAGCAGGCCACTATCAAATACCTCTGCCAGGTTTTGGCTGCCATATAGCACTGCAGCATAGCGGCCTGAAGCAGTGCTATGTAGGTTTGCCAATGGATATTTTCCATTAAAAGCAGTAATTGTACCCGCAAATGGATCCAGTAAATTGAGCTGCGTACTTAATTCATCGCTCACCAGCACGCGTACATATTTGTACTCCTTAACGGCATCGTCCTGCTGATCGGGCAGGGGTGTATCATTGTCTTTTTTACATGCGGTAAATGCCAGTGCCATTGTTAGCACCACAGCCAATTTTTTGAAGTTGTTTTTAGTGTACATAATTGTATGTATTTGATTGATTTATTGAGGTTCTAGAAGAACCAGGTTTATTTATATGATTTTAATACTTAGCCCCTTGATAGTTTGCCAGCCCTCTTTATCCGTCAGCCGAATCATAAAATGATAATCGCCAGGATCTACATCGACAGGCACAGAAATCTCCTGCTGCACTTCGAAGCTGCTTAGCCCCGGTGTTATTGGATAGCTTTGTATCAGTAAAAAAGGTTTTACCGGAGTTTTAACTGCACCAACTTCACAAGATTCTACTTCTGTGCTATGCGTATGGTGGTCAAAATTGTGATGTATATCTATACTTACTGATCCAAGTGTGGTATTGTCAATAAGCTGTGCACGGAAGATGAACTTTTCTCCGCGTTTCACCGTGCTGCATTGTTTAGGAAATGCATTTGCACCAATAATATCAATTACCGGGTATTCAGTATCTATTGCTGTCGTATTGTCCTTTTTACAGGCACCGGTAAACAGCAAAATAAGCAGAGGGAAACAGCATATTAGCTTTTTCATAATACAAATAAATTTTAATGATTAATTGATAACTACAGGTACTTCGATGTATTGGAAATAGCCCATATTGTAGGTGGTATTTTGATAAACTACGCCAAAATAATACGTACCTGTTTCCCAGGTTTTTGCGCCATTGATCGCATTCGCTTGAGGTAGGTTATTATCCGTTGTAGCTCCAATAGTTAGCGCTGGCCAGTTGCGGATCAGCATATTATTGGTTGGGTCTGCTACACTATTAGAAAAGAAGTCGGTATTTGCCCAGTTTTTATGTTCGTAGATATCATAAACTATGACTTTACTAAAATCAATCTTATCAACAGCTTCCGGACGATGGTTTAATTTTTTATTGATGAGCAACAAGTGCATTTTACCATCACCTTTCACCCCAGAGATCGTTACCTGAGAATTTAATAAGTCGCCCTTTTTAAGTACAGCCCCTTCAGTGGTGAATTTTCCGCCGCGGTAAAAGCGGGCATTGTTTGCAAAAATGTTTAAAATGCTCAGTGCTGGATTAACAGGGACATTTGCTTCTGCGTAAATAGTGATGCTTTTTCGTACTTCCAGCATGCGGCCATTCTGGTCATTTACGATAATCAAAAAATCATACTTTCCTTCTGAGGCATCAGCGGGGATATCAAAATGCTTGTGGATAGTTGTGTTTTTAGCATCTTTATACTGGTCCCAGGTAATCTCATAGTTCCATGGTTTTGTATAACTTTCACCACCGCGGGGTAATATCTTTACCTGCACATTTTCTATTTTGCTGGCGGCTAATACCTCAGCGTTAAAATGGAAATCTTTCCCAATTACGCCGATCTCATTGTTGTTTAGCCCTACTTCCAGGTTTTCAATGGTTGGGATAGCTATTTCAGGTGGAGCCTGGCTATCTTTCTTACAGGCTAAAAAGGTGGAGATAATCAGAAGAAAGGCCGAAATTGTACTTTTCGTTGTCATAAATTTGGAGGATTGTCGTTTTATCATTGATTAATTGTTTGCGATTTATGAGGTGCAGCCTGAATATTGAAAGGCACTTTTAGGGAAAGGATAATATTCCGGCCAGCCTCTGGCAGCTCGATGAGACGATAAAAGCTGGTATGGTTCAGGTAGTTGGTGTTCAGTAGGTTCTGTGCTTGGAGGCTGACCATCACTGGCTGCTTATATAGACGCATTTTAGTTCCTGCCTGCAGGTTAATTACCCGGTAGCCAGGTGTTTTCTTTTCTGGTGGAACGATGTTATTCTGCGCTGCGGTAATGCGGTAATCTATAGATAGATAACTGTCTTGCAGGCGGCCTTTGAGTTTTGGCGACCAGGTGAGGTTGATTAGTGCGGAGGCCGGGGGTGAGAAGGGGAGGCTGTAACCTTTTTTATCGCCTGATAGCTGCTTTGCATACAGGTACTCTGCCACTACCTCGGTGCTTAAGTTTTTAAAAAACTGATATTTAAGTTGCAATTCTCCACCATAACGCATTACCTTGCTTTGCGCATATTGGAATACCTGATTACCGGCTCCGTAAAAATAATCGTGATTAGATGTCGGGTTCAGATAGATATAATTGGAGAAATAATTGTAAAAGGGACTTAGCTGAACAGACCAGCGGTCGGTGGTCCAGCCAAGGCTCACATCGGCCTGATAAGATTGCTCGGGAGATAGACTGGGGTTACCACGCTCATAACTAAAATAATGATAGTTTACCCCATTTGCAGCCAGTTCTTTAGCAATTGGCATCCTAAAGCTTTTACCAAGATTACCCTTTAGGCGGAAGTTGCCCTCAGGATTATAATTTAGCCCGGCCGACCAGACCAGGCTATTGAAATTCCGGTTAAGGTCGGCAGATCTGGTTAGTTTTTCATCTACAGTTACCCCGCCAGTTGTCGATGTAGAATTAAACCAGTCCTGGTAGGCAAACATATTGATGCGGCCATGGTCATATCTTAGCGCCCCATGTAACAGTACCTCTTCGCTTAGCTGATATTTATCGTATACAAAAGCACCACCAGTAATCTGCCGGAATGCCGGTACTAAAAAGCTCCAGCCGAATATTCCATTATTTTGCTGTTCCAAATTTGCTCCTGCTGTAATGGTATGCTTACCAAAAGTAATATTGTCCCTCAGGTTAACGCTGTACACCCGCTTGTCGAACTCCCGTTCAAGGTCAGCCGGAATTTGCAGATCTGCAGGATATACCGGCGGCATATATCCATGGTTCACATATTGGCTAAATTCCTGTCTGAAATTATGCTGGTAGCCCAGTTCCATTGCCAAGCGGTGCCCATGTAAGTGGTATTCTGTATGGTTGATTACCTTTAAATGGTTTACCTCCTGGTTTGGCAGCAGGATATCCCGGTTATCAGCATCATGCAAAACCTCGTCTACCCGCCGGGGCTCTAACCCATGTGCATTTGCAAAAAATCCGCTTTTTGCAAATGTATTACTTACATAAAATACAGTTCGGAAATCATTATCAATATAACCTGTATTCAGGTGAAGACCTGTTTCATTACCCGCAGTATTACGCAAGTGGTTTTTATATAAATTAACAGCATAGTCATATACATATACCTTATCAGCTGGTACGCGATAGTCGCCGTAATCCTGGTAGGTTATCCGTCCGTCGAAAAACCAGTGCTCGTTTCTTCCATTTAAATTTACCGATGTACCGTATAGGTTATTATTTGTTTTGCCGATCAAGTTTACTGATCCGCCAAATGAGTTTGGAATAGGCACAGCTGCTGGTTTTATATCAATTGCCCCGCCGATAGCATCCGAACCATATATAAAAGACGCAGCCCCTTTAATCAGTTCTACCTCACCAGCCGCAAACTGGTCGATCTCCAGGCCATGATCGGCACCCCATTGCTGTCCTTCGTGTTTTACCCCTTTATCTACAACTACCACACGGTTAAAGCCTAGTCCCCGGATCAATGGTTTGGACTGACCGGAGCCTATACCGATAGTTTTGATACCCGGTAATCTTTCCAGTGTTTTCATCAGGCTCCCGCCCAGGTTCCGGTGAATAAAATGTGGTGTTACTACTTCTACATTCAGAGATTCTTCCGCTCTGCGCTGTGTGATATGTTTATCCTTTATCGTTACCTCCTCTAGCTGGCGGTGCAGCGTAGATAAAGTAATCGGTACATGCGTATTGGCACTGGTAAGCTTAAAATTTACTACAACTTCCTTGTAATCGGTATGTTTAGTTTTTAATTCATAATGCCCTGCAGGCAAGCTGCTGAATACAAATGAACCAGTACCATCGGTTGTAGTCTCTCTAAATCCAGGATAGAGGATAACCACTATACCTTTAAGAGGTTGCTGTTGTGCACCGGTAATTTTTCCTGATAAAATAAGGTTTTGCCCCTTCACTTTAAGAACAGCGATTAGAAGTATTAATACAATTAAAATTTTCTTCATGCAGAATGAAGTTTATGGCGCTAAGAGTTGCCCGTCGTAATCATACATTGCAAGAACGCATGCCAATACACAGGCAAACCCGAATGAATAAGTTGGAAAATAACAGCATAGTGCTACCGTAACCCAATAGGATAAGTAGTAGCGAAATCAATCAAGAAAAGAAAGATTTATTTAAATGGGAAAGGCGGGCGGCCCTTTATTCGTGAAGCCCTGAAGGGTAAATTTATAGTTGCCTACAAATACTTCCGTATTAAAAGTAATTGGATCTGGAATGGGCAGCAACAATACGGGTGCATAAGAAAGGTATAGTTGTTTACTCTGTTTTTGCGTAAAATAGTCGCAAAGCTTACATTGATCTGAATCTGATAGGGTGTCATCATCGGTGGTCGACTGTTCCGTACGGACGACTTTATTGTGACTATGAAATGCTTGAATAACTGAGATAGAAAGAAAAAGTACAACCAGCAGGAGCACGCCTAGCTGATAGCAGTGGAAGAGGATATTTTTACCTTGCTTTTTCAATTCGCATCAAAGTTGCATTAAAAGATTTAATATCGCAACTTTAATTTAAGCTGATCATGTGCAAAACGGATCGTAAAAAGTTTAATAGTGATATAACCTACTTTGAAAATTCACCAAAATGCCAGAGGATTCCTGATGGATCATGTAAAAAACATTCTCTACCCCAGTAATCTGTACGGATTGGCGTAAGTTTTACACCCTTATATTTATCAGTAAGGTTTAATGCAGATAATTCCTTCCAGTAACGGTCAACATCATCTACCTCCAAGAAAACCATAGTATTATTTAGCCAATCTTCCACATCGGCATCTTGTAAATAAAATGATATATTTTCTGTTTTAAAAACTGACATACACTCACCCAGGGTTTGTTCCTGGAAACCAAGGTCACGGTAGAACTTTCTTGAAATTTCGAAATTTTTAGCCCCAATAAATGGCCTGATAGATATTGCTTTATGTTCCATCTTTTACTTTTTGGTATGTAATATCAAATTTAATAAAACATAGCCAGGTTCTTGGAATTGCCTGAAAAATCTGCTGTTTTATAGGGAGTACCACTTCAATAAATGCTTGTAGTTAGTAAGTGATTAGTAAATGCCGAGCAGCTGTAAAACTAATATTTTTAACTTAATAATCTCATTTTCAAGGTGAATAAAAATATTACAAATATTGTTTGTAATTAATCTAAATTACTCCTTATACTTGTAATCTTATTTAAACTAATTATAAATAGATCATTTGATGAGACTAGCTTTACTCTGTACTACTGTATTTTTAATTTCCGGAACGGCTTACGCACAGCAGAAACCAGTGCGTTTAAAAACGAAAACAGATTCAACTAGAAATGATTTAAAGGAAGTAGTGGTTACTGGGCAGTATGAGCCGCAATCTTTAAGAAACTCAGTTTACCAAACCCGTATAATCACTGCGGAGCGTATCCGTTTACGTGCATCTACAAATCTGCAGCAAGTCTTAAGTACTGAGCTTGGGTTTAGGTTCTCTAATGATTTTACTTTAGGCGTAAGTGATGTTCAAATGATGGGCATGAGTGGCCGTAACGTAAAAATACTTTTGGACGGTGTACCGATGATTGACAGAAGTGATACGCGAGAAAGCTTAAACCAGGTTGATATCAACACAATTGAGCGTATAGAAATCGTTGAGGGGCCATTATCTGTTTCTTATGGATCCGATGCTTTGGCAGGGGTAATTAATATCATTACTAAAAGCGCAGGTAAAGATGCCATCAATTTGAATGCAAGGGTTCAGGAAGAAACTGCTGGAGATGAATATTCACCATTTTCTAAGAGCGGGTCACATTTACAGCATGTGGGTGGCAGCTGGTCAAATAATGGTTGGAACGCATTGGCGGGTTTAACGCATAATGATTTCAGTGGGTTTCAAGTACCCGGAGCATTAGAAACGGCTGCAGAAATTGCGGCGGTACCTAATCGATGGAAGCCTAAAGAACAATGGCTGGCCAATACAAAGGTCGGTTATAGAACAGATAATTTTAATGTGTGGTACAGATTGGACTACCTGGATGAGACGATTGATGTTAAAGGTGGTTACAATCCAGGTAACTATAGATCTACTAACCAGAAATATATTACCAATAGATATACTCAGCAGTTACAAGGAGATTATCTGGTAAATGATAGGCTCCACTTAAATGGAGTGTTATCTTATTCTAATCTTAAGCGTACTACCAGGAGTGTTGTGCACGATTACTCTACAGGTGCTGAAGAACTTTCTACAGGTGCAGGAGAACAAGACATTTCTAAATTCAGATCGGTACTGATCCGTACGACAGCACAATATAAATTATCAGATAAAATATCATTCCAGCCTGGCTTTGAGATTAACCTTGATGGTGCCGATGGGGCAAGGATTTTGGGATCTCCCTCTATTAATGATTATGCTTTTTTCCTTTCTTCTGAACTGAACCTCATCAAAGACGTCACCATCCGTCCGGGTTTAAGGGTAATCAAAAACTCTGTTTATGATGCACCACCGGTAATACCCTCACTTAATGCAAAGGTAAGATTAAATGACAATTTTGACCTTCGCTTTGGTTATGCCAATGGATTCCGTTCACCTGCGTTAAGAGAACTATATTACGATTTTGTAGATGCAAATCATAAAATCCTGGGAAACCCTAACCTGAAAGCTGAGCAATCGGATAGCTTTACTGCTTCACTAAGCTTCTCTGAAAACCCGGGCGAAGAAATACATTTCCGCTCTGTGTTAAGTGGTTTTTACAACGATTTTAGAAACAAGATTGATTTTGGTATATCTCCGGATGATCTTACTGTAACTATCCCGCTGAATATTTCAAAATACAAAAGCGTGGGGGGAACATTTGAAAATACTTTTTATTTAAGGAATTTCCAGGCTTCGCTTGGACTGTCGTATTTAGGTTACTATAATCAATACCAGGAAGCAGGCAACTTACCTGGAGAATCATCAAAATTTAGCTGGTCGCCCGAAATCAATTCTAACCTTAGTTACACTTTCCAAAACATCAATACCACTATCAACCTGACTTATAAATTTACTGGCAAACGTCCAATCTATTCGCTATATACACCTGCAGATGGGGCAGAGGTGATTAATTTATCAAAAACAGGTTCATTTCATATGGCAGACCTGATGGTTACCAAACAGCTTTTTAAATCAATAAATATCAATGCAGGGGTTAAAAACCTGTTCGACGTAACTTATGTAAGCAATACTGCTTTAGTTTCTACTGCAGCACATAGCACTGGTTCGGGCCCGCTTCCGCTAAGCTATGGCAGGTCTTATGTACTTGGATTAACTTATAACTGGAACAAGAAATAATCAACTTATCAATTAACATATATATTAAATATCATCATGAACAAATTTACCAGAATCATTGCTTTACTATGCTTTGTAACCGCTTTCACAGCATGTAGCAAAGACGACGACCCTATTGTTACCGTCCCTGCATCTGACGGAAGTACCTTAACTTTAAACGGCCTGATTGGATCAGAGGCAGGAACTAGTGCTGGAAACAGTGTATTTGTAGATTTCAGTGTGGATAAACAAACTTCGGTTGAGCGTGCTTCATGGGATTTAGGTTTTTATTCTGGAACAGAATTTAAAGTAATCCTTAACAATACGGTAGGTGCTACAGCAGTTGAAATCAATAAAACAGATCTTACGCAGGTAACAGCAGCAGATACAACTGCTTTGGCTATTGCAGGATCGTTAGCGTTAGGACAAGGAGCAGGTGGTTACACTTATATTGATCCTGTTGAAGGGAACTTAACTACTTATCTTGCTGGAACGGTAATTAAAACTGTATCTGCTACTGACGCAGAGAATAAAGTTTATATTGTCAACCGTGGCGCGGCAGGACTTATCGCTCCTGCTACAAACAGGGGATGGGAAAAAGTTCGTGTTTTGCGTAACGGAAATGGCTATACTTTACAGTATGCAAAAATTAATGAAACTACATTTAAATCGCTGACAATTACTAAAGATCCAGCGTTGAATTTTAAACATATATCATTTGTAAATGGTGCGGTTAATGTTGAACCAGAAAAATCGGCATGGGATATTGAATGGACATTGGCTACTTATAAAGCAAATGCAACAACCCCTTATACTTTCTCTGATTTTGTTATCATCAATTTTGTAGGCGGGGTAACTGCTGCAGAGGTTTTAACTACTACAGTTTCTTACGCTGATTTTGCAGAAGCAAACTTATCAGGTGTTACTTTCCTTGGAACAAGAGACGTGATCGGTTCGAACTGGAGGATTACTTCTGGAACACCAATCGGTGTTAAGACTGATCGTTTTTATGTGGTTAAAGATGGTGCAGGAAATGTATATAAATTGAAATTTGTAAGTTTCCATGCAAGTGATAGCGGGGTACGTGGCAAACCAGTTATAGAATATAAATTGGTAAAAAAGGCATAAAGCTTGGTTAGTTTTGTTGTGAAAAGGTTGGCTTCCTTGTGATTTAGGAAGCCGCCTTTTAGATCTTTATTTGCTGATTATCAAATGATCAGCAACTTTTTCATTTTATAAATATTGCTTTTTACCGGCAATGAAGCTTGCATAAGATTTGCTCACGATTTGTTAGCCAGATTTTTATGCAGGTTTTAAAAAAAGGAAACCTGTTTAATAACTTATTTTAATCTTAAAAAACATGAAATTAAATACATTAACGCTGGGTATTTTTGCGCTTATATTGAGTGCCTGCAATACGGGGACAAAAGAGAAAAACAGTCTAATAAGTGATAGTACTAAGATCGTTTCATTAAACGGATCAGTAAGTGAAGTGTTAGCTGGACTGGGCCTGGAAAAACAAATTGTTGGTACGGATATTACTAGTAATTATCCTGAGGCGCTAAAGGCTAAACCAAAAATAGGACATAATAAAAATATCAATGCAGAAGGCGTATTGGCATTGCAGCCAAGCCTGATTGTGGGTGTTAAAAAGGAAGTTTCACCAGCTTTGATTGCACAGTTTAAGGCCGCGGGGGTGAAATTACTCTTAGTAGACCAGGATTATTCGGTAGACGGAACTAAAAAACTAATTCACTCGTTGGCTGACAGTTTACAATTAACTGCAAAAGGTGACTCTATTGTTAAAGTACTGGATGGTGATCTTGCACAGCTAAAGCCTGCGGCGGCTGGTGATAAAAAACCAAGAGTTTTATTTATTTATGCGCGTGGTACGGGTACAATGATGGTAGGTGGAACAGGTACACAAGTAGATAAGGCGATCGTGCTTGCTGGTGGGGAGAATGCAGTTACCGAGTTTGCAGATTACAAACCGTTAACTGCAGAAGCACTGGTAAAAGCGAATCCGGATGTGATTTTACTATTTGATAGCGGCCTGCAAAGTCTTGGCGGAGCAACTGGTTTAGCTAAAGTACAGGGAGTAAAAGAAACGAATGCAGGTAAGAATAATAAAATCATTAGCATGGACGGAGAGCTGTTGAGCAGTTTTGGCCCCAGGTTAGGAATTGCAGTTAAAGAATTAGCTGCTAAAATAAAATAGGGTGAACAAACAAACGGGTGTAATATTAGTTGGCCTTTTCCTCCTTTTATTAGGAACGATCATACTATCGTCTTGTATTGGGGCGGTTAAGATCAGTGTGGCCGAACTGTTATCAATTATAACAAATACCATAGGGATTACTGATGTGGCGAATTTTAAATCGCAGCAGGCAGCAGTATTACTAAATATCAGGCTGCCCAGAGTAATTCTTGGCGTATTGATTGGAGCTGGTCTGGGTGTTTCTGGCGCAGCAATACAGGGCTTGTTCAGAAACCCCCTTGCAGAACCAGGACTGATCGGTATTACTTCTGGCGCAACCTTATTTGCTGTGCTGATGATCGTTATGGAAGTTAGTGTTTTTAAAAAATTAAGCGGGATGATTGGGTTTTACGCACTATCACTTTCCGCTTTTACCGGTGCTTGTATTACGGCAATGGTAGTTTATCGGCTGGCCCACAGAAATGGTAAAACAGATATCACTACCTTGTTGCTTTCGGGTATCGCTATTAATGCCCTGGCGGGTTCGCTTACAGGATTGCTCACTTACATGGCGACTGATGAGCAACTGCGGACGATTACATTTTGGAGTTTAGGTAGTTTAGGTGGCGCGAGCTGGGAGACGGTTACTGGTATCCTGCCTTTTATCCTGATCCCTGTATTTGCACTTCCTTTTCTTGCTAAATCCTTAAATGCGCTGGCATTAGGCGATGCACAGGCATTGCATATGGGGATTGATGTAGTAATGGTGAAAAGGATCATCATTATATTAGCAACTATAGCTGTTGGTACTTCGGTCTCGGTGGCAGGGACTATAGGTTTTATCGGATTGATTATACCGCATATGCTGCGGATGATTTTTAACGCTGATCACCGCCTGGTAATCCCTGGATCTGCACTGATGGGGGCAGCACTGCTTACCGCAGCTGATTTGATTAGCAGGACTATCGTTGCACCCGCGGAATTGCCAATTGGTATCCTGACGGCATTAATAGGTACGCCAGTGTTTTTATATATCATCATTACAGAGCGTAATAAAAGTAAATTATAAGCTATGATTGAAGTAAAAGAGCTAAGTTATAAAATCGGCAAAAAGCATCTGGTGGAACAGCTGAGTTTTGAGGTTAAGGCAGGGCAGTTACTGGCCATACTTGGTGCAAACGGTGCCGGGAAAAGTACGCTGATGAAACTGCTTTGCAGAGAGATTATGCCTACCAGCGGGGAAATAATTTTCCGTGGGAAGAACTTACAGCACTATAAACTTCCGGAGCTGGCTAAATTACGTTCAGTATTGTCCCAGCAAAATACGATCTCTATTTCTTTTCTGGTAAACGAGCTGGTGATGATGGGACGTTATCCTCATTTTGATCAGCAGCCAAAACCTGAAGATGTAGAAATTGTAAGGTTGGTAATGAAAGAAACGGGCATTATGCATTTATCGGGCAGGGATTACAATACCCTTTCTGGTGGAGAACAGCAGCGGGTGCAGTTGGCGCGTGTGCTGGCGCAGATTTATGATTGTCCGGATGCCTGCTTATTACTGGATGAACCTACAAATGGACTCGACTTGCTTTATCAGCAGCAGATTATGGAACTGGCGCGGCGATTAGCGGACCGTGGGTATGGGGTAATCTGCATTTTGCATGATATCAATTTTGCCTCCCGCTTTGCGGATCAGATTATGATGCTTAAAAATGGGAAAAAGGTAGCTATCGGTACACCAGTAGAAGTAATTAGCTGTGAGAATATACACGAGACTTTCAGCGTTAATGTTAAACTGATGGCTTGTGAAGGATATAGTTGTCCGCTGGTAATTCCAGCGACAATACAGGCATAATTGAACATATAATTTGAAACTGTAATAAGTTGCAGTTTCCTTAACTTAAAAGTATAACTAATGGAGCCTGCATAGGATTACAACTTAAAAAATAACTACAATCTTATGCAAGCTCCATAACAATTAAAAAAATATAACTAATGGAAAATACAATCGGACTGAACAAACAATGGGAAGCTTTTAAAGCAGAAAATCCAAAAGTGAGAATTAGAGATGCAGCTAAACAATTGGGCACAACAGAAGCAGAATTAATTGCTACTTCTGTAGGAACTTCTGCTACCCGTTTGCGTGATGATTTTAGAGAGATCTTAAAATCGGTAGAGTCATTAGGAAAAGTAATGGCTTTAACGCGTAATGATTATTGCGTTCATGAGCGTAAAGGTGTTTACAAAAATGTAACCTTTACCGGACCAATGGGGCTTGCCGTAAATCCTGATATTGATCTAAGGTTGTTTATGAGTGTTTGGGCCTCTGCTTTTGCAGTAGACGAGAATGGCCGTAAAAGCTTGCAGTTTTTTGGTAAAGATGGCGAGGCAGTACATAAAATTTACCTGCTGGAAGAAAGTGACGAAGCAGCTTACACTACTTTGGTTAGTGGCTTTGTAGCGGCAGATCAGCAAGCAGGACTGGTAATTGTCAGAGATAAAAAGGTAGTTGAAGAAAAACCGGATGCAGAAATAGATGCAGCAGGGTTTGCGGCACAATGGCTGGATTTGAAAGATACGCATGATTTTCATGCTTTATTAAGAACATTCGGGGTGACAAGGACACAGGGACTGCGTCTTGCACCCGAAGGACATGCCGTAAAGATTACTGCTGAATCTTTAAAGTCGGTGATGCAGAAAGCAGCTGATACGGACCTGGAGATTATGGTTTTCACAGGTAGTGCAGGCTGTATACAAATCCATACAGGATTAGTGAAAAAATTGGTACAGGCGGGACCATGGTACAATGTACTTGACCCTGATTTTAATATGCACTTACGTGAAGACGCCATTGCATCGGTATGGCTGGTAAAGAAACCAACTGCAGATGGTGTTGTAACAAGCATTGAGGTATTTGATGATAAAGGAATAATCATTGTACAGTTTTTCGGAAAACGTAAACCAGGGATCCCTGAGAACGAAAATTGGAGATTGATGGTAAACGAAACAGCTGTAATCGAAGCTTAAATTTTTTTTATCAGCTCCTGCTTATTTATTTTGTTTAATTTTATCCTGTTGTTAGCGCAGCAGGATAAAATTAATATTTGCATTTTGGATAAGCAGTTAAGTTATAAAGATAAGGAAAAGCAGATCGCTGCACGCGAGGCTGTTAAATTCATTAAAGATAATGATGTCGTTGGATTGGGTACTGGATCTACGGCTTTCTTTGCCATTCAGGAAGTGGCTTTACTAGTAAAAAACGGATTAAAAATTAAATGTGTGCCTACTTCGGAGCATACATTAGCTCTTGCTACCTCTCTAGGTATCGAAATGCTCGACATGAGTGCGGTAACCGCTATTGATGTTACCATAGACGGCGCTGACGAGTTTGATGCCCGGCTAAATCTGATTAAAGGCGGCGGCGGTGCACTATTCCGTGAAAAGATTGTGGCATCGATGACAAAAAAAGAAATCATTATTGCCGATTCTGGTAAAATGGTAGACCAGCTTGGTAAGTTTAAAGTGCCGGTAGAGGTTTTGCCGCTTGCACTTAACTATGTACTGCAGCAATTAACAGGTTTACACGGTAAAGGGACGGTGAGAATGGACGATGATTCTCCGTATATAACTGACAACCATAACCTAATTGTAGACACTGATTTCGGACTGATTACTGATGCTGCACAACTATCTAAGCAGTTAAACCAGGTAGAAGGTGTTGTCGCCCATGGGTTATTTGTTAACCTGGCGGCAATGGTAATCATGGGAAAAGGTTCGGAAACAGTAGTTTATGGGGAATAAGGGACAAATCTGTTTTTTCTCCTTTTTACTTCCTTAAATCTTTTGTAATCGCTTATCTTTGTATTTCAAAAAATCACCTTGTAAGTGATTGTAATACTATATTAAATTTTTCACATATAAATCATAGTTGTAGATGATTAACATTACACTACCGGACGGCTCTGTACGTCCTTATGAAAAGGGTACAAGCGCCCACCAGATTGCTTTGTCGATCTCTGAAGGTTTGGCCCGCAATGTTTTAGCTGCTGAAGTAAATGGCGAGGTTTGGGATTCTGCCCGGCCGATTGAAAACGATTCTACTCTAAAATTGCTAACCTGGAATGATACTGCCGGTAAGGCTACTTTCTGGCATTCTTCGGCGCATATTATGGCGGAGGCATTGGAAGCGCTTTATCCGGGGACTAAATTTGGTATTGGCCCGGCTATAGAAACAGGGTTTTATTACGATGTGGATTTTGGTGATCAGGAATTTTCATCAGATGATTTTAAAGCAATAGAAACAAAGTTCATGGAACTGGCCAAGCAAAAAGAAGTTTTTGTAAGGGAGCAGGTTTCTAAAGCTGATGCTGTAGCTTATTTCACTGAAAAAGGTGATGAATATAAATTGGATCTGATCCAGGGATTAGAAGACGGGAAAATTACTTTCTATAAACAAGGGGCGTTTACAGACCTTTGTCGCGGTCCGCATATCCCAAACACAGGTTTCGTGAAAGCAGTAAAACTGATGAACGTTGCTGGTGCCTATTGGAGAGGTGATGAGACAAAAAAGCAGTTAACACGTATTTATGGAGTAACTTTCCCTAAAGCAAGTGAGCTGACAGAATACTTGCTAATGATTGAGGAAGCTAAAAAACGCGACCACAGGAAATTGGGTAAAGAGTTAGAGCTTTTTGCGTTTTCTGAAAAAGTAGGAATGGGCTTGCCATTGTGGTTGCCTAAAGGAACTGCTTTGCGCGAACGTTTAGTGAATTTCCTGACCAAAGCACAGTCAAAAGCTGGTTATGAGCAGGTGATTACCCCGCATATCGGGCATAAGAATCTATATATTACTTCCGGGCACTGGGAAAAATACGGTAAGGATTCGTTCCAATCGATTAAGACTCCGCAAGAAGGAGAGGAGTTTTTGTTAAAACCAATGAACTGCCCCCACCACTGTGAAATCTATAAAGTTAAGCCGCGTTCTTATAAAGATCTTCCTTTGCGTTTTGCAGAGTTTGGTACTGTTTACCGTTACGAGCAAAGCGGCGAGCTGCATGGGCTGACCAGGGTTCGCGGGTTTACCCAGGATGATGCGCATTTGTTCTGTCGCCCAGACCAGGTAAAAGAGGAATTTAAAAAGGTGATTGATTTAGTACTGTATGTGTTTAAATCATTAGGGTTTACTGATTACACTGCACAAGTATCATTAAGGGACCCGGATAACAAAGCAAAATACATTGGTTCTGATGAAAACTGGAAATTAGCCGAAGATGCGATTATCGAAGCTGCTGCTGAAAAGGGCTTATCGACTATTGTGGAATTAGGCGAAGCCGCATTTTACGGTCCGAAATTAGATTTTATGGTAAAAGATGCTTTGGGTAGAAAATGGCAGTTGGGTACAATCCAGGTTGATTATAACTTACCAGAGAGATTTGAATTAGAATATACTGGCAGCGATAACCAAAAACACCGTCCGGTGATGATCCACCGTGCACCATTTGGTTCATTAGAGCGTTTTGTTGCAGTATTGATCGAACACTGTGCCGGTAATTTCCCATTATGGCTTTCACCTGAACAATTTATAATCCTTCCAATCTCAGAAAAGTATGAAGATTATGCTAAAAAAGTTTCAGATGAACTAAATAATTCCGATATTCGCGGTTTGATTGACTTTCGCGATGAGAAGATCGGTAGGAAAATCAGGGATGCAGAGGTCAAAAAAATCCCTTATATGCTTATAATTGGCGAAAAGGAGATGAATGAAGGAAAAGTGTCTGTAAGAAAACACGGCGAGGGAGATTTAGGGGAAATGACTATTGAAGCATTTGGAGAATTATTAATTAAAGAAATAACAGTTTAAACAGTATATAAATTTGGCATTAGGCAGACCAGGATTTAATAGGGGACCACGTCCTCCTTTTAAGAAAAAAGAAGCAGAACATAATATTAATCAGTTTATCAGAGCCCAGGAGGTTAGGTTAGCTGGAGATAATGTTGAACCAGGGATTTATCCTTTGGCAAAAGCTTTAGCCCTTGCCGATGAACTGGAATTGGATCTGGTGGAGATATCTCCGAATGCAGTGCCTCCGGTTTGTAGAATAATCGATTATAGCAAATTTGTTTACGAACAAAAGAAAAAGCAAAAAGAGATTAAGGCAAATGCAAAGCAAACAGTAATTAAAGAGATCCGTTTTGGTCCGAATACCAACGACCATGATTTTCAGTTTAAACTAAAACATGCAGTTAGTTTTCTGGAAAGCGGTGAAAAAGTAAGGGCTTATGTGCATTTCAAAGGTAGGGCGATCGTATATAAAGAGCAAGGAGAGATTTTATTGCTTAAGTTTGCGCAGGCTTTGGAAGATATAGGTAAGGTGGAATTATTACCTAAGTTAGAAGGTAAGCGTATGTTCCTGACCTTAGCTCCGAAAGTTGTAAAAAAATAATATAATAAATTACATAAATAAGAATAGGTTATGCCAAAAATGAAAACCAATTCCAGTGCTAAAAAGCGCTTCAGGCTTACTGGAACAGGTAAAATTGCAAGAAAGAATGCCTACAAAAGTCACATTTTAACAAAGATGTCGACAAAACGTAAGCGTAATCTAGGTCACACTTCAATGGTGTCCGCAGCTGATATGGGCAACGTTAAGCGTATGCTTGCAATCGGTAAATAATTAAATTTTAACCAGGTACCCGGTAGTAAGTTTGCTGAAATACGCAACACCGTTTATCAAAAAACAACAACACTATGCCACGTTCGGTAAACGCAGTAGCTTCGAGAAGAAGACGGAAAAAAGTCCTTAATATGGCCAAAGGCTATTGGGGATCTAGAAGTAAAGTATTCACTGTAGCAAAAAATACGGTTGAGAAAGGTTTGCAATATGCATACCGTGACCGTAAAGTTAAGAAAAGAGAATTCCGCGGCTTATGGATTCAACGTATCAACGCTGGAGCTCGTCAACACGGTATTTCTTACTCTCAACTGATTGGTAAGTTAGCAACTAAAAATATTGGTTTAAACCGTAAGGTTTTAGCTGATTTAGCTATGAACCACCCAGAAGCTTTTAAAGCAGTAATTGATACAGTTAAATAGTCTCAACTATTATATCAGGAAAGGGAGCCTTTAACAGCTCTCTTTTTTTGTGCCCTATATTTTTTTGCTGTGGGCAAAAAAAACTGCAGTAAAACAAGTTTACCGCAGTTTTTTTTTAACTAATTAAGTTAGGCTTTCTTAGTTTTATTATCTTTTCCTTTTTTATCTTTTGATTTCTCTTTCTTCTCAGCTTTTAGAGCGCTTAGTTTTTTCTTTTGATCTGCATTTAATACTTTGTCGATCTGGGCATCCGAAGCGTTCTTAACTGCTTCGTGCTGATCTTTCATCTTCTTCTTAGTATCTTTACTTTCCTTATGCCATGCTTCGGATTTAGTTGCTTTATCTAATTCTATTGCATAAACCTTTTGTTTTTGATCTGCAGTAAGGGATAACTCTTTCTGTAGCTTAGCCGTGCTCTTTTCAGCTTTCTGGGCTGGTGTCAGTTTTTCTTTAGCTGTATTTTGCGCATAACTGGCAGTAAACCCGATTACGGCAATGGCTAATGTTAAAAATAATTTTTTCATTTGTATGTTGTTTACTACTATAGAGCACAAAAAACAGAAAGGGTTTAAAAGCTGTATTAGTTTTTATTCATCTGTGATAAAGATTTTTGCATTTGGGACATCATGTTTGTCAGTGTTTCCATTGTCGGCTCTGGTGCAGGATCAGGTAATGTTGAACTGATGTAAGCTTTTGCTTTCCATATTTCCAGGATATCATCTGCAGGAACCATATAGGGATCATAAACCTTGTTATCCGAGATCAGCTTTAATTCTTTGTTTTCTTTGAAACGGTTACCAGCTCTTTTATAAACAACACCTTCGTTTTTGCTGATAATAATATATGTTTCTCCAGTCTTTACTTCATTCCAATTGTCCATATACTCACCTATGATAACACTTCCCGGTTGTATCGGCAGCATAGAGTCACCCGTAATTTCAAATGCCCTGAAGGTACCTTGTTTTAATGAAGGAAGCGGGAGTTGAAACTTAGGGAGGTCTTTGATGTACTGGGGGTCAGAAAATCCGTTCAGGTATCCTGCACTTGCTTTTACAGGAACCATTTCTATATTTTCATTATCGTTTGTATCTACTGATATACTTAGTATCCTAAGGTTTGATCCCTGGCTTTTTAGTTTCGGTTTCCACTTGTCATTGATGTTTTCATTAATGAACTCATCAATAGTTAAATCAAAGTTTTCTGCTATTCTTTTTAGCAATTCATATTTCGGTTCAGCGCGGTCTTCTTCATAGGCGCCAACGAGAGATCTTTTAATCCCCATTAGATCAGCAAATTGCTGCTGTGTCTGACCATTTTTTTTCCTTAGGTATTTGAGATTGCTGGAAATATTTGACATAAAATAAAAGATTAAAAATAATTTGTTTTTACTAAAATAGTTAGTAATATTGTACCAATAAAGTTAGTAATATTTATTCGTACTGCAAATATATATACTAATTTAATTAGTGGTAATAATTTAAGCTGAAAGCAATGAAAAAATTTGTCTACATCGTAACCGATAGAAACCGTACTAGTTTACACGTTGGAATGAGCGCTGATTTAATTAAGACGCTTGATTTTTATAAACAAATGCCCAGTCTGTTTTTTGACAATGCCCAGCAGCTTACCCGGCTGGTGTATTTTGAAGAATTTAAAACGGAGGTGCAGGCGCTTAACCGTTTCAAGCTGATCAGCAGGTTTACCAGGATGCAGAAGGAAAGGCTGGTGCGTTCTTGCAATCCGGATTGGATCGATCTGACTATAGGATTGGATTTTGAACATATTACCATGAACAGGCCAATACCCACACAAGTTAAAATGCCATTGGGTATAATGTCCTGAATGTGCAATTTTTATTAAGACATTAAGTTTACAACCAAATATGAATACTAACAGGGCCGTGGAAAATGTGGTGACTGATGAAATGATCATGAACCATATCTATGTTCTTAGAGGACAGAAGGTAATGATTGATACTGATCTGGCTACTTTGTATCAGATAGAAACTAGGAGGATCAGGATGCTTGCTGCCAGAAATTCGGCTCGTTTTCCGCAAGATTTTATGTTCCAGTTAAGACTGGAAGATTATAATTCCCTGAAGAAACAAGATACCGCTGTAAAAAGGAGGGCGCTGCTGAGCAATTTTCCAATTGCATTTACGGAACAGGGCCTTGCAATGTTGGCCGGACTGTTAAAGAGTGAGCGCTCAATTATGGTAAACGTCAGGATTATCAGGATCTTTACAACCATCAGGCAACTTCTGCCAGATTATCCAGAATTGAGCAGGATGTTAGAGCAGTTTAAAGGCAGCCTGATGCGATCATAAAATTGCCCCCAATATTTATCTACAGGGGGCAGTTGTACTATAGTGATATTAACTATTTTGGAGGATTATCCTCTTTCTTCTTTTTCTCCTTCTCTTCCTGGCGCTGCTTCCTTCTCAATTCACGTTGCTCTTTGCGGGTAAGCGGTACAACGGGAGCCAGTTGTTTAACTGGTGTTTCCGGAGCTTTCTTTTCTTCGACTTTTGTTTCTTCCTGGCTTTCTGGTGGCACCGTACCTTCTACAGGAGTTTCTATATCCAGGGAATCTACAGCTACACTATCTGTTGTAGCGGTGTCAATTGAATATACAGGGGTAGGACAGTTGATGTCTTTTGTAATAGGTACTGTTGCTTTTGGAAATGGTCCGTAGGTATAACCCGTGCTTTTATCGTGGTAAACCTTTTCCATAAACTTAGCGAAGATTGGCAATGCAGTACGCGAACCTTCTCCGGTTTCACCATTCTTGAAATGTGCTGAACGCTCGTCACAGCCTACCCATACACCTGTTACAAGGTCTTTGGTAATACCCATGTACCAGGCGTCTACATAATCTGAAGATGTTCCGGTTTTTCCGCCTATCTGATTGTTGTTCTTCCAAAGGTCCCATTCCCATAACGCTCTTGAAGTCCCTCCGGGTTCATCCATCCCACCGCGGAACATGTATAACATCAACCACGCTATTTCTTCTGATAAAACCCTTTTAGTTTTAGGAATAAAATCTTCAATTACGTTATCATCCTGATCAGTTATTTTCTCTACTAAAATTGGATCTGTTCTAACCCCTTTATTCAGGAAAGTTCCATAGGCCCTGACCATTTCATAAACGGATACATCATTTGGCCCTAAACTTACAGAAGGTACCGATTGAAGGGGACTTTCAATTCCGCATTCATGCGCCCATTTTACGACGTTGTCCCATCCCACTTTTTCAGTTACTTGCGCAGTTACGGTGTTGACGGAACGGCCCATAGCGGCCCTAAGTGACATTTCGCGGTAAGTAGTATTCCAATCAGCATTTCTGGGTTCCCAGTATTCTGTTTTCCCCTTTTCTTCATACTTGATACGCACGGGTTTGTCGACAAAGGTATCACAAGGGCCCATTCCGCTTTCAAATGCAGCAAGATAGGCGAATGGTTTGAACGTTGAACCGGCCTGGCGTTTAGCTTGGTTTACGTGGTCGTACTTAAAAAATTTGTGGTCCACACCACCAACCCAGACCTTAATTTTTCCACTAAAAGGGTCGAGCGTCATCATTCCGGTATTCATGATCTTGCCATAATAGCGGATCGAATCCAGCGTAGAGAATAAAGTATCGCGATCCCCTTTGTAAGAGAAAATCTGCATCTTTTTCTTTTTATTGAAATATGCCTCAATAGAATCAGGGCTGTTAGGGAACTTTTTCTCTAGCATGGCATAGATCGGCAAATTGTGCATCGCACGGTTAGGGTAATCCACTTTATGCTTTTCTGAATCCTGCCAAGGATCTTCGTTGCCCCATACGTTATAAAACCTTTTTTGTATGATCCTCATTTGATCTGCAACCGCTTCTTCGGCATATTTTTGCAGTTTAGAATCTATTGTGGTGTAAATCTTTAATCCATCTTCGTAAAGGTCATATCCGTTTTTCTCGCACCATTTTTCCAGTGTTTTTGAAACTGCAGCCCGCAGGTAAGAATCTCCGTCGCTGCCTTCATCCACTCTACCTGCTTTTAGTTGTACTGGTGAATTTTTAAACTCTGTTAATTCTGCCGCAGTGATGTACCCGTATTTGCTCATTTGTGATAGCGAAACATTTCTTCTTTCTAATGCCCGCTCTGGGTAACGAATAGGGTTGTAGGTAGAGGTTCCTTTAAGCATACCAATCAATAAGGCAGATTCCGGTACACTTAAAGAATCTGTTTGTTTATCAAAATAGATTCTTGCTGCCGTTTTTATGCCGTAGGTATTGTTACCAAATGGAACGGTATTAAGATACATGGTAATAATGTCATTCTTGGAATAATTAGATTCCAGCTTTACAGCAGTCATCCATTCCTTTAGTTTAGAAACAATGGTGCGGACAACCGGAATATGTTTGATCAGGCCCTGTGCTTTATTATAGCGCGTACGGTACATATTCTTAGCTAATTGTTGGGTAATCGTACTTGCGCCCCGCCTGTCGCCTGTAGCGGTAGAAAGCCCGCTGGATAACAAGGAACGGAAATCGATCCCCATATGTTTATAAAAACGTACATCTTCTGTTGCAACCAGTGCATTGATCACACTTGGGGAAATCTGTTTAAAATCTACTGGCGTACGGTTTTCTTTGTAATACCTTCCGATCAGTTTACCGTCCGACGTATACAGCTCAGAGCCCACACGCAGGGTAGGTGTTTTTATATCATGAAATGACGGAGAGTAGCCAAACAGCCACAAAAAATTTAGCTGTAGCGCGCAAAAGAAGATGATAATACTATAAATAAATACTGAAAAGTAACGAAGATATTTATTGTGGATCTCTTTAAACATGTGGTATGGTAAAAAAATTAGTAAAACAGTTTTCCTTCAATCTTGTTAAGATCTTGGTTGCAAATTAACGCAAATAAATCACTAAAATTTTAAGCAAAATGAAATACGTGGACTCTGTTACGCAGTGTTTTCCGGTTTGCCAGGTTTTATTGATTGGTCAACATAAATATACACGATATAAATCCTATTAGAATGCGTAAAGAAACTGACCGTTTTTTAGCGGTACCTGGCAAAAAGATAAAACTAAAGGACTTCAGCACAAATGAGGCAGGGGATCTTGATAAAGAAACCGGAAAAGCGACTTTAGCTGCTATTAAAGAGAAACTTAGTAGTTATCAGGAGACACTTTATGCAGAAAATACACACTCTTTACTGATTATTTTCCAGGCAATGGATGCTGCTGGCAAAGATAGTGCAATATCACATGTAATGTCTGGATTAAACCCGCAGGGGTGCCAGGTGTATAGTTTTAAAACGCCGACCGCTAATGATTATCAGCATGATTTTTTATGGCGGCATCATTTAACTCTTCCCCAAAAAGGGATGATAGGTATTCATAACAGGTCTCATTATGAAAACGTATTGGTATGTAAAGTGCATCCTGAGTATATTTTAAATGAAAGGATTCCTGGAATAGATAGTGTGAAAAAGATGGGTAAAGACTTTTGGAAATCAAGGTTTGACAGTATCCGTAATTTTGAACAGCATATGGTGGCCAGCGGAACCAAGATCCTGAAATTCTTCCTGTATGTGTCTGAAGAGGAGCAAAAAGAGCGCTTTTTGGAAAGAATAAATAATCCTGATAAAAACTGGAAGTTTTCTGGTGCCGATATCACTGAAAGGGCTTTATGGAAAGATTATATGGTTGCTTATGAAGAAGCGATTACACAAACTTCCACTGCTGATGCACCATGGTATATTATCCCGGCAGATAAAAAATGGTTCGCCCGTTTAACGATCAGCCAAATCCTGGAACAGGCTTTTGAAGATATGCAGCTTAAATTTCCGGAGTTGCCTGATGACCAGCTAGCACAGCTGGAAGCTTACAAGAAAAATTTATTGGAAGAAGTTTAGGTTATTTTAATAGCTTTGCATTGCTTTTGGTTCCTGATCTCAATGGGTCAGGATTAAAAGGGAATACGGTGTAGTTCCGTAACTGTCCCGCAGCTGTAAGCTCTATAACGGAATTCAAATCCTCGCCACTAATCAAAGATTGGGAAGGCAGAATGCCCGGGAGTAAGTCAGAAGACCTGCCTTTAGCGATATATTTCATAGCTTTCGGGGATTGGAGCTAGGGGTGAGTGCTTGTGATGACGTAATCATTTCTTTAATCTTCTGTTTGCTGTGGGTAACCCTCACAACAAAATGAATACAAAACAGTATGCCCCGCTGGGTATGGGTTTTTTAAGGTATGCTTCTGCTGCACTTTGGTGTGTGGGACTGTTGCTGTCGTTTCCTGCCATTGCACAGACCCCTGCCAGAAAATCGCTCAAAGAAGTGAAAATTAAAGGGCAGACGGTGACCATGCAAAGTGTTACGCCTGCTCAAAAGGTCACATCAATAGATTTTAAACGCAATGCCTCAGATAATGTGTCTGATGCAATCAGGAACCTTTCTGGTGTTAATGTGAAAGATTACGGAGGTATCGGTGGTTTAAAAACGGTATCTGTAAGGAGCCTTGGTGCCAACCATACTGGTGTGTTCTACGATGGGATACAGTTAAACGATGCCCAAAACGGACAAGTGGACCTGGGAAAATTATCCCTAAATAACCTCGAAGAGGTTGTATTGTATAATGGGCAGCCCGATGTTGTTCTCTTGCCTGCAAGAGCTTATGCAAGTGCAAGTGTTCTATTGGTCAAACCTTCAAAACCTATAGTAAGCATTGAAAAACCAACACAGGTGATCGTTGGCCTTAAAGGTGGTTCGTTCGGGTTGTTTGAGCCTATGGTACAATTGGATCAGCTAATTAGCCGAAAATGGTCTTTCAAGATCAACACTTTTATTACCCATGCCAATGGAAGGTATAAATACAAAGTGGAAGGTGATGGTTCTGCTGAAAAGGTAGAACGAAAAAATACTGATATCAGCGCTTTTCAATCGGATGGGGCCCTATACTATACAGACCGGGATTCCAGTAATTTTAGCATTAGGGCCAATTACTATAAGTCTGAAAGGGGACTGCCCGGTGCGGTGGTTTTTTATAATGACTACGCGGCACAACGCTTATGGAATGAGGATGTTTTCGTGCAATCGTCTTATGAAAAGAAATGGCGCAACAGTGTGCAATTGCTACTCAATGCAAAGTTGTCGCAGTCGTATACCCGATATCTTGATCCTGATTATTTGAATATTCAGGGAGAGTTGGACCAGCGGTATAAGCAAAAAGAATATTACTTCAGTGCTGCTGTTTCTTACCAGCCTTTAGCCGGTTTGGAATTGTCTTATGCTGCAGATGGTGCGGTGAGCCAATTAAAAACAAATTTGTACCAGTTTGTTTACCCGACAAGGTTAACCGTGTTGCAGGTAATTGCAGGAAAATACACGGTCGGACGCTCTAAATTTCAGGCCAATCTTTTGCATACTTACATAAATGAGTGGGTAGAACAAGGTAATGCCGCACCTGCTAAGTCTATACTTTCACCAACGTTGATGTATGCTGTGGAACCTTTTGAAAACTCGGGGCTGCAGCTCAGAGCTTTTTACAAAGATATATTTCGTAATCCGACATTCAACGATCTGTATTATACCCGGATAGGAACTGTTAATTTAAAACCGGAATATGTTAAACAGTACAACGCAGGGGTTACTTTATCAAAAAACTATGCAGGGCGGCTAGCTTATTTTACGCTGACCGCTGATGCGTATTACAACCATATCAAGGACAAAATAATCGCGGTTCCGAATAAAGATATTTTTAGCTGGAGCATGCGCAACCTGGGCAGGGTAGATGTGCGTGGCGTTGACTTTTCTGCAAAAACAAAATACCAGATAACGGAAAAATGGGCGGCGCTGCTTGCAGTGAACTATACTTATCAGCGTGCGTTAGACATGACTGATCCACAATCTTCTGTTTACCGTGACCAGATTCCATATACGCCGGAGCATACCGGGGCGTTTAATTTGGGGGTAACCAATGCGCGGGTCGGACTTTTCTTTAACCACATCCTTTCTTCTCACCGTTACTATTTAAGTGAAAATGTTCCGGAATATAAAGTTCCCGGTTTTTCAGTAAGCGATGCGTCACTCAGCTGGATGTTTAAGTTTTCCGGATTGCCGGTTTCCTCTTCATTTGAAGTGAATAATGTGTTTAACACAAACTATGCCTTTATTAGAAGCTTTCCTATGCCGGGAAGATCAATCAGGCTATCTCTAAAAGTCACTATTTAATATCAACATATGAAACAATTCAAACTCAACTACATTTTATTTGCATTAGCAATAACTACATTGTTTAGCTCCTGCAGCAAGGATAGCGATATCAATCCTGACGAACAGGAAAATGGGCCAGGCCTTTTTATATTATCTGAAGGTCTTTTTAATGCTAATAATAGCAGTCTGACTTATTACAATTTCGGTGCTCAGGTTACTGTAGAGGATAAGTTTAAAGCGAGAAATGGACGTGGATTAGGCGATACTGGTAACGATGCCGGTGTGTATGGATCAAAAATGTATATCGTGGTCAACGTATCTAATACAGTAGAAGTGGTCAATGCCCGCTCGGCAATAAGCCTTAAACAAATCCCTATTACAAATGGAGCGGTAGGCAGACAGCCACGATATGTAGTGTTTAATAAAAACAAGGCCTACGTGTCTTCTTTTGATGGTACGGTAGCTGTAATTGATACTGCATCATTGGAAGTAGAAAAATACATTAAGGTAGGCAGGAATCCCGAAAGGATGGCTATTGCAAATGGTAAATTATATGTGGCTAATTCTGGTGGACTGGATTTCCCTAATTATGATAAGACTGTTTCTGTGGTAGACCTGACTACATTAGTGGAAACGAAAAAGATTACAGTTACCGCAAACCCGCGCGGAGTGTATGCAGATCAATATGGAGATGTGTATGTTTTATCTACTGGAAATTATGAAGATATTGCTCCCGCAATGACTATCATCGATAGTAAAACAGATGTTGTGACAAAAACATTTGCGAATTTTTCTGCTGCAGCAATGGCTATTAATGGAGACTTAGCCTATATTGCAGGAAATGATTACGACGCAAATTACAATTCTGTCCCATTTATAAAAATATTTAATGTGAAGTCCGAAACAGTAACAAGTGAGCAATTTATTACTGATAAGACGGCTGTCGTAACGCCCTATGGTATTAATGTGAACCCACTTAGCGGTGACGTGTTTGTTACAGATGCAAAGGACTATCAGACAAATGGAACAGTTTTTTGCTTCGGTAGCAATGGTGTTAAAAAGTATTCTTTAACTACCGGTATCAACCCTAATACTGTAGTCTTTGTAAATAATTAAATATAACGAATTTGATAATTTAACCCTTCTGCCAAAAGGCAGAAGGGTTTTTTAATGTGAGTGTATTTCGTCACCTATACGTTGTACAGTAACATCATCTAAAACAACATCCAGCCTGTCGGCCTTCAGGTCGTGTCTGTAAGATGGGAGATCACCTGCTTCTATCTCTTCGTCCGGAACTTTTTCCCATGTCTCGTTATCCTCCTCCAGACGCACAGCTCCGAGTATGCCACCATAGTAGATTACTTTGTAATATTTTTCTGTTGGGAGAATAGTAAGTGTGACTTCGTTTTGCCCAAATCCAATTTTGATGTTGAATACTTCCATGGGGCATTAACGAATCTGTAATGTTAATTGTTTGGTTGTTTTGTTATAAAAACGATTTGGGGACATATAACTTTGTTTTTGATCAAAGTACAAACAAGTTAGTCAACATATTGCCGATGATAATTATTGGTCAAAAAATAGTACGACTGAACACAGCAACAATTACGGGTAATTAAATAGATGGGTACCTCAATTTTTAATGACCGAATTATGAAATATTATCGCAAGATGATATAAATGTTTTGAGGTACGGGCGACTATCTTTGTCATAAAAACAGCATCATGTCAGATAAAGCCCAGCTTCAAACACTTTCTCTGCCGGTATTGGGGATGACCTGTGCCGGTTGTGCCTCTAGTGTGCAAAATATATTGCAAGGGCAGCAGGGGGTAGCCAGTGCAGACGTAAATTATGCTACACAAAACGTAAAAGTTGTGTATAGTCCGGCTCTTATCGCACCTCAGCAATTTAAATCTGCCCTTCAAGCCGTAGGGTATGACATTATTCTCGATGCCGAAAACGCAAGGGCGAAACAGACTGATGAACAATTGAAGAACTATAAGTCTTTAAAACAAAGGACTATTCTTGCTGCAATACTTACCTTACCTGTAGTGGTGATTGGGATGTTCCTGATGGATATCCCATATGCAAACTATATTATGCTGGTATTTACAACACCAGTTTTATTTGTATTTGGAAAAAACTTTTTTATTAATGCAGTTAAACAGGCCAGGCATGGTTTGGCTAATATGGATAGCCTTGTTGCCTTAAGCACAGGTATATCTTATCTATTTAGTGTATTTAATACTTTTTATCCCCAATTCTGGCACAATAAGGGGATCCACCCACATGTTTACTATGAAGCTGCTGCAGTTGTCATTGTATTTATCATGCTGGGAAAACTGCTCGAAGAAAACGCCAAATCGGATACTTCTTCGGCTATTAAAAAGCTGATCGGTCTACAACCGAAAACAGTAGCATTAATTACCAGTGCTGGGGAACAGGAAATACCAGTTGCCGATGTTAAAATTGGGGATATGCTGCGGATCAAACCTGGAGATAAGATTGCAGTTGACGGTAAAGTTGTAGCAGGCAGTTCTTATATTGATGAAAGTATGATTAGCGGTGAGCCTATAGCCGTACTTAAAGAAGCAGGAGCGCAGGTGTTTGCCGGTACAATTAATCAAAAAGGAAGCTTAACTTTTATTGCAGAAAAAGTCGGTTCAGCAACCTTGCTGGCACAAATTATATTGCTGGTGCAGGAAGCGCAGGGATCTAAAGCACCGGTCCAAAAACTGGTGGATAAAATTGCAGGAATATTTGTACCTATTGTACTTTTTATTGCGATAGCTACATTAGGTGTATGGCTTCTACTTGGCGGATCAGCGCTCTTGGGACAGGGGTTAATGGCGATGGTAACGGTATTAGTTATTGCTTGCCCCTGTGCTTTAGGGTTAGCCACGCCAACAGCAATTATGGTAGGTATAGGCAAAGGTGCCGAGAACGGAATATTAATTAAAGATGCCCAGGCTTTAGAATCAGGGCATCAAACGGATACGGTTGTATTGGATAAAACCGGGACAGTTACCCAGGGCAAACCTGTAGTAAGAGGAATGGTCTGGGCGGCTGATACAATAGAAATACGAGAAGAATTACTAGGCATTCTGCTGGCAATGGAGCAGCAGTCGGAACATCCGCTTGCGGTCTCGATAGTAAATTATATCCAATCCCTTGCCGTAAATGCATTGCCGATAGCTGGATTTAAGAGTAATACAGGTAAAGGCGTAGAAGCCACTATGAATGGAATAGCTTATTTTGCAGGCAGCCATAAAATCCTTTCAGTAACGCACCCTGTATCGCATGAATTGGAAACTGCAGTTACAAATTTTCAGCAGGAAGCACAAACAGTGATCTATTTTACAAATAAAGATACCCTATTGGCTGTTTTAGGGGTTGCAGATCAACTAAAGGAAGGGTCAAAAGAAGCCATACAACTGATGCAGCAACAGGGGCTGACAGTTTATATGCTTACTGGTGATAATCCTTTTACTGCTGCCGCAATTGCAGCACAGGCTGGTATTAATCATTTTAAAGCAGATATGCTGCCCGCCGAAAAGGCCGGCTTCATCAAGGATTTGCAAGGGCAGGGAAAGGTTGTAGCGATGGTTGGCGATGGTATTAATGATAGCCAGGCGCTGGCACAGGCAGATCTCTCTATTGCGATGGGGGCCGGATCTGATATAGCGATTGATGTTGCAAAGATCACCCTGATCTCGTCCGACCTCCGCCAGATACCAAAGGCTTTAAAGCTTTCGCAGCTAACTGTAAAAACAATACGACAGAATTTATTCTGGGCGTTTATATATAATTTGATTGGCATACCTTTAGCTGCAGGGATATTGTATCCTTATAATGGATTTTTATTAAACCCGATGATTGCAGGAGCAGCAATGGCGTTAAGTTCCGTATCGGTAATAACCAATAGCCTGCGTTTACGGATAGCCTCACTTAATCAGTAATCATCATTTAAATAAATACAAATGGAAACTTTAAAATTCAAAACAAATATTAAATGCGGTGGCTGTATTGCAACGGTAACGCCACATCTGGATGCCTTACAGGGGGTCGATCAGTGGGAAGTTGATACAAATGTGGCCGACAAAGTGTTAATTGTAAAAGGTGAATCCTCATCATTAACTGCACAGGTAGTATCAACATTGGAAAAAGCAGGTTTCAAAGCAGAATTGATCTAATGATGATCCTGCATGTTAAAAATATGGTCTGCGATCGCTGCATCCTGATTGTGCGCCAGCAATTAGCAAACCTTGGCTTTACTATAAAGGAGATTTCCTTAGGCAAGGTTGGTGTAGAACCAGAACCGTTGCCTGCACAGCTTCAGGATATTGCTGCAGCTTTCCAGGTGCTTGGATTTGAGCTGATAGACAAAGATAAAGACCAATTAGTGGAACAGATTAAAACGCAGATAATAGAACTGGTGCATTATTCTGAATTGGCCGAGGTAAGGCAAAGCCTGATGAATATCATTGCAGCAAAGCTAAACAAAGAATATAGTTACCTGAGTCGTTTGTTTTCTGATGCGGAAGGGATCACTATAGAAAAATATATTATTCAGCAAAAAGTGGAAAAAGTAAAAGAATTACTTGAATACGGCGAGCTGAACCTCAATGAAATAGCTGATAGAATGGGATACAGCAGCAGTGCACATTTATCTACGCAGTTTAAATCGGTAACTGGTATGCCCCCAAGTAAATATAAAATCCAACCAACCAGTAACAGAAAACCCCTGGATCAAGTGAACTGATTTTAACTAATTTTATTTACCTTTTACCGTTATTCTATTTTCTACACATTATTAACTTATAGATGGATATTAATACGGTAAGACAAGATACAAAAGGTTGTTCAGATAAGATTTTCTTAAATAGTGCTGGCGCTTCACTAGTGCCTACCGTGGTCACGGATCAAATGATTGCCTATTTGCAGCAGGAGGCACTGATAGGCGGGTATGCGTTAGCAAATAGGTTTCGCGCTGAGGTACAGGAATTTTATACACAAGCGGCAATTTTATTAAACTGTGCCCCTCATAACATTGCGTTTACAACTAGCGCGACAGATGCTTATGCAAAGGCAATTTCGTCGGTAGATTTTAAACAGGGTGACGTTATCTTGACTACGGATGATGATTATATTTCAAATCAGCTTTCATTTTTATCTTTGAAAGACCGCTATGGTATTATTATAGTTAGGGCTGGTAATGCAGCTGATGGCAGTCTTGATCTTCAGGTGTTTGAAGAAATGGTTAAACAGCACCGGCCTAAACTAATTGCCCTTACGCATATTCCTACGAGTTCTGGTCTTGTACAACCAGCCGAAGAGGTGGGTCTAATTTGCAAGAAGTACAGAATTTTATATTTGCTTGACGCTTGTCAGTCGGTAGGGCAGCTTGTTGTTGATGTGAAAAAAATAGGCTGTGATTTTATGACCGCTACGGGAAGGAAATTTTTGCGCGGGCCCAGAGGAACGGGTATACTGTATGTAGCCGACCGTATTTTGGATACCCAAATGGTGCCCTTAATATTTGATATGCAAGCCGCTAAATGGAGCGGGTTTGATAGTTACGAACTGGCTAACACAGCAGCAAGATTTGAGTTCTGGGAAGCCTCGATTGCTGGTAAACTAGGGTTGGCAGCTGCACTGAAATATGCAAATACTATAGGTATGACTTCAATAGAAGCATACAATGCCACTTTGATGGAGCAATTTAGGACCCGCCTGCTGGAGGTTAAAGGACTCCAGCTGCACGATAAAGGTCGGCAGCTAAGTAATATCCTCACCTTTACGGTTAAAAACAGGACTATTGAAGTGTTAACGCAGCTGCTTAGTGATCACCATGTTTATTACTCATTAAGCTATAGAGATTTTGCGCTGATAGATTTCACCAAGAAAAATCTGGACCAGGCAATCCGTTTTTCCCCGCATTATTTTAATACTGTGGAAGAATTAGAAAAAGTTGTCGCCATTTTGCATTATTAGTTGTTATTGTAAAACAAAACTTAGATATCATTTTATGAAAGCAATATATAACGGTCAGGTACTGGCAGAGAGCCAGGATACTGTTGTGGTTGAGAACAATCACTATTTTCCAGAAAGCGCAATTAAAAAAGCTTTCTTTAAAGAATCAGCTAAACATACCACTTGTCCCTGGAAAGGTGAAGCTTCTTACTACACACTGGAAGTGGACGGTAAAACTAATGCGGATGCTGCCTGGTATTATCCAGAGCCAAAAGACGCTGCAAAAGAAATTAAAAACCATGTTGCCTTTTGGAAAGGTGTCGAAATTTCTGAATAAATCATCACTGCTTAAATAAGTGTTACCAGTATAAAAAATATTCATGAAAGAATTTGATGCAATAGTAATAGGTGCAGGGCAGGCCGGCGTCCCTTTAGCAAAAAAATTGGCTAAGTCGGGATTAAAAACTGCACTAATAGAAAAAAGAATGGTTGGCGGCACTTGTATTAACGATGGCTGTACACCCACAAAAGCAATGGTAGCCTCAGCAAGAATCGCATATCTAGCTGGGCGAAGCCATGAGCTGGGTATAGAAATCCCTTCTTATGAAGTTAACTTCAAAGCCATTATGGCCCGTAAAGCTGCAATTGTAAAACAATTTCGGGAAGGTGCCGAGTCTGGCATTGAGAAGACTGAAAATCTGACGCTGGTTTATGGAGAAGCAAAGTTTACAGATGATCATACGGTCTATGTAAATGGGCGTGATGGTAATTTTGAAAATTATACCGCAAAACATATTTTTATTAATACAGGGGCAAGTCCGTTTATCGCAGATGTACAAGGCGTTAAAGAGATAAAATACCTGACCTCTACAACTATCCTGGAACTCACTGAAATACCAGAACATCTGCTAATTGTGGGCGGTGGTTACATCGGACTGGAGTTCGGACAAATGTTTAAGCGTTTTGGGGCTAAGGTAACTATCCTGGAGAAATCTGACCGGCTGATGCCAAAAGAAGATAACGATGTATGTGAGGTAGTTACTGGATTTTTTAAAGAAGACGACATAGAGGTGTTTACTAATGCTACTGTAGTTAAATTTGAAAACCAGGCCAGCGGAAAAATTAAAGTAACAGTAGACCTTAAAGGAAAGCAATCTACCCATACTTGTTCGCATGTTTTATTAGCTTCGGGCAGAAAACCGCAAACTGAAGCATTGGGACTCGAAAATACGGGTATCGAATGTGACGACCGTGGATATATTAAAGTAAATGAGTTCCTAGAAACAAAAGTTAAAAATGTATATGCATTAGGTGACGTTAAAGGTGGCCCGGCTTTTACTCAGATATCTTATAACGATCATATCATCGTGACTAAAAACCTGCTTGAAGGTGGGAAGATGAGTACTGAAAACAGGATGGTCCCTTATTGTATGTTTACAGATCCTCAATTAGGAAGGGTAGGGATTACTGAAGCTGATGCTATTGAACAGGGATTAGACTACCTGGTAGCAAAGATACCTATGAAAAATGTGGCTCGTGCAATCGAAACTGCAGAAACAAGGGGATTTATGAAAGCTATAGTAGACAAGAAATCTAAACAAATTCTTGGTGTTACCGTGATCGGTGAGCAAGGTGGAGAAATCATGACTATACTGCAGGTAGCGATGATGGGTAAAGTTACTTATGAAGATATCCGGTATGCAACAATTGCACATCCATTATATGCAGAATCATTGAACAATTTATTTATGTCTATCACTTAAAATGATAAAAGCTGAAAACCTGGTAAAGAAATTTGGCAGCTCAACCGCTGTAAATGACATCAGCTTCGAAGTGAAAGAAGGGGAGAACCTTATTTTATTAGGTACGAGTGGCTGCGGAAAAACTACTACGTTGCGAATGATTAACAGGTTGATTGAGCCTGATGAAGGTACTGTTTATATAAACGGAACTGATATCAGGAAAAATGAGCCAGAAATATTGCGAAGGGGAATAGGTTATGTACTGCAAAACCACGGCCTCTTCCCGCATTATACGGTAGCTGAGAACATTGCTATTGTTCCTAAGCTTTTAAAATGGAAAAAAGAAGACATCAGGAAAAGAGCAGATGAGCTGTTTAGCAAGTTAAACCTCGATCCTGCACTGGCAGAAAAATTCCCGGAGGCATTGAGCGGTGGACAGCAGCAGCGGGTAGGTTTAGTGAGATCGCTGATGGTTAATCCACCTTTGTTATTGATGGATGAGCCTTTTGGTGCACTTGATAATGTAACACGTACGGCAATCCGGAAAGAATTCCGCCAGTTGGACGAACTGGTTAAAAAAACGATTATAATGGTTACGCACGATGTACAGGAAGCATTTGAGTTGGGAGACCGGATCTGTTTAATGGATAAAGGGAAAATCAAACAGATGGGTACACCAGCAGAATTGCTATTTAATCCTGCCAATGAGTTTGTAACCAAATTTTTTGAGGAACAGCGATTGCAATTAGAGTTGAAGTCGGTCTTTATGGAAGACCTTTTTCCAGGTTTTCCTAAAGGAAAAACAGTTACGGTATGGGACCAGATGAATAATCTGCTTCATAGGGAAGGCCATTCAATAGAACAGGGGCCGACCGTAAATTATGCTGAAGATTTGAAAACGCTGATGACTGCTTTTGCAGCTTATAAAAAAATATAAAAATGGATCAGACACAAAGTTTCTGGCAATTTGTTGAGCAGCAATCAGGCAAATTATGGAGCCAGACCTGGGCACATATTGGTCTTACGATGATCTCTTTAATTATAGCAATCCTTGTTGCCGTGCCCATCGGGATCCTGATTGCACGCAGAAAAAAATTGGCAGGCGTAGTATTAGGTTTTGCGGGTGTGCTGCAAACTATTCCCAGCATTGCTTTGCTGGGCGTACTGATCCCTTTTCTGGGGATCGGGCCAAAGCCGGCAATCCTTGCCCTTTTTCTTTATGCCCTGCTCCCTGTAATAAGAAACACTTATACAGGTATAACGGAGGTTAACCCCGGAGTTATCGATGCTGCGCGGGGGATGGGAATGGACAGCTGGCAAATCCTCACTAAAGTAGAGCTCCCGCTTGCCTTCCCGGTATTAATGGCGGGTATCCGTACGGCTACAGTAATTAATGTTGGGGTAGCTACCCTGGCGGCCTATATTGCTGCAGGTGGGTTAGGGGAGTTTATTTTCGGCGGCATTGCGCTTAACAATTCTAATATGATTCTTGCAGGTGCTATACCCGCGGCTTTACTGGCAATTGTACTCGACTTTCTTTTGTCGCTGGTACAGAAAATCAATCTAAAAAGCATTCGGTTAACTTATGTGGTATTGCCGTTTATTTTTATCTCCTTAAGTTCTTTTTACTTGCTGCCAACTCAAATAGGGGGAAGGCTGCTGGGTGGCTTTACACCCGAGTTTATGGGTAGGGAAGATGGGTATCTCGGTTTAAAGAGGGTCTATAAGTTAGGTATAGAAACTGTAGTGATCAGTGATGCGGTGATGTATAAAGCGGCTTTTGAACATGAGCTGGATGTAATTAGCGGGTATAGTACAGACGGCCGGTTAAAGGCTTATGATTTAGTTACATTAAAAGATGATCAGCATATTTTTCCTCCTTATTACGCAGCACCGGTAATAAGACAGGATATATTAATTAAACACCCGGAATTGGAAGGTATCTTAAATCAGTTATCCGGATTTATCAATGATTCTACAATGACGGCACTCAACTATAAAGTTGACCAGCTAAAAGAGAGTCCGGAAAAGGTAGCGATGGATTTTATGGTGGCTCATCATTTGTATAAACCAGTTCGAAAAGCTACTTCGGGTACGGTAAGGATAGGGTCAAAGATTTTTGGTGAGCAGTATGTCCTTGCGCAGATGTATAAAATATTGATCCGTGGTAATTCGAATCTGGATGTGGAGACGAAAACTGGGCTGGGGGGGACGAAGATATGTTTTGATGCGCTGACCAATAATCAGATAGATTTTTATCCGGAATATACTGGTACAGCGTTTTTAGTTTTACTTAAGCCCGATAAAAAAACAATAGGAACGCTCAGTGCCGATAAGAATGGCGTATATGATTATGTGTCAAAAGAATTTAATACTCAGTTTAAATTGAAGTGGCTTAAGCCGATAGGGTTTAATAACGCTTATGCGCTGATGATGCGCCGAGAACAGGCACAAAGTTTGCACATTGAAACAATAACAGACTTAACAAAACATCTAAATCAAAATTAATATGTCACTCCTGGAGAAATACTCCGCAGTTAGGGCGCATAGCGTCTTGATTTGTTCTAAACTGCAGAAAGAAGATTATGTAGTACAGCCGGTCGTAGATGTGAGTCCGCCAAAGTGGCACCTCGGACATACCACCTGGTTTTTTGAAACTTTTGTACTGATCCCACATGCTTTCGCCTATCAGCCATTTAATCCCGAATATAACTATGTATTTAACAGTTACTATGAAAATATCGGCGCGAGGGTAATACGCACAGATAGAGGTAATTTGAGTCGCCCTACCGTAGATGATGTATACCATTACCGTAAATACGTGGACGAAGCAATGGAGAAATACCTGCTTTCCTGTACACCTGATCATGAAATCAGTGAACTGCTGGAGCTGGGATTAAACCATGAGCAGCAGCATCAGGAATTATTATGGTATGATATTAAATATATATTAGGGCATAATCCATTATTCCCGCCATATGCTCCAAATAATATAGAAGATAACCTAATTAATACGGCAGCAGGCTGGATAGATATTAAAGAAGGCGTATATGAAGTTGGCCATCAGGGCAATGCTTTCCACTTTGATAATGAATTGAACAGACATAAAACATATATTCAGAATTTCAGTATTTCCAGCTGCTTAGTGAACAATGCAGAATATCTCGAATTTGTAAATGCTGGAGGTTACCGGGATTTTAACCTTTGGCATGCTGAAGCATGGGATTGGGTAAAAACCAATAATATCACTGCTCCTCTGTATTGGTATGAAGTGAATGGACAATGGCAGCGCTATAGTTTATCGGGTTTTGAAACATTAAAACCAGACGCACCAGTTTCCCATGTCAGTTATTATGAGGCTGCAGCCTTTGCCCAATGGAAAGGTATGCGTTTGCCTACAGAATTTGAGTGGGAGGTAGCTTCGTCACAATTTGAATGGGGTAAATTATGGGAATGGACCGAAAGTGCCTATCTTCCGTATCCCGGATTTTCTAAAGCGGCAGGTGCATTGGGTGAGTACAATGGTAAATTTATGGTCAACCAGAAAGTTTTACGTGGTGCTTCTATTGCTACCCCAGAATCACATAGCAGGTCAACTTATCGGAATTTTTTTCACCCAAATCTTCGCTGGATGTTTAGCGGCATCAGGCTCTCGAAATAATTTATGAAGCAATTTTTAAAAGAAGTATTGGAAGACCTTGGACAGTCGCCAAAAACTTTAAACTCAAAATATTTTTACGATGAAAAAGGCGATAAGCTTTTTCAAAAAATAATGAACTGTCCGGAATACTACCCTACAGACTGCGAAATGGAGATATTCCAGGAGCGCACCCAGGATTTAGCTTCTACCTTAAAAAATGGATTTAACGATTTTGACTTGGTAGAGCTCGGTGCCGGAGACGCGACTAAGTCGAGCTATTTGTTGAAAGAACTGATCGCTATGGACGCTAATTTCACCTATATGCCCATTGATATTTCTTCTTCTATGATCACTTACCTGGAGCAAACATTGCCTGAGAAGATAAGCGGACTTAAAGTGGAGGGATTAAATGGAGAGTATTTTGATATGCTGGAAAAAGCAAATAAGATTTCTTCCCGTAAAAAGGTTGTATTAATGCTTGGTGGTAATATCGGGAACGAAACACCAGAGAATGCCCTTGAATTTTGCCGTAAAATCCGTTCAGCTTTACAGGTGGGCGACCTCGTAATGATTGGATTTGATTTAAAGAAGAATCCGAAAGTTATACTGGCAGCTTACAACGATGCTGCTGGTTTTACGAGAGAATTTAACCTTAACTTGCTGCACCGGATAAATAATGAATTAGAAGGGAACTTTGATATTGCACAATTTGAACATTATCCTACATATGACCCCGGTACGGGCGCTTGTAAAAGCTATCTAGTGAGTTTAAAAGAACAGGAAGTAACTATAGCTGGTCATCTTTTCAGTTTCGCAGAGAATGAGGTGATTGACATGGAAATTTCCCAAAAATACAGTTTAGAGCAAACAGAGCAGATGGCAGCATCGACAGGTTTTAAGACATTAACACATTTTATGGATCAGAAAAAGTGGTTTGTAGATACCGTATGGCAGTGTGTTTAGTTACCTTTAAAGCAGATGTCAGAAATCAGATGTGATATATTAATTTGCGGGGGCGGATTAGCGGGTTTGAGTTTGCTTTATAGAGCAATGAAAGCTGGCGTATGGACGAGCGAGAATATTATTGTAGTTGATAGAACCGAAAAAAAGGAGCATGATAAAATATGGTCCTTCTGGAAGAAAGGTAGAATAGACTTTGAAGAGATTATTTACCATCAATGGGATAATCTATTTTTCTTTTCCAATACTGGAGATAAAACGGGGTTACAGACTAGAGGGTATACTTATAACAGCATAAGAAGCATAGACTTTTATCAATATGTACTGCCCTATTTGTATCAATTTAAGAACATCACCTTTGTTAAAGCTGATGTTACAGCCGTTAGTTCTTCTAATGGTGAATGCCGTTTAGTAACTTCGGAGCAGACTTACACGGCTAAATACCTGTTCAACTCTGTCTATCATCAGCCTTTGCTCCTAAAAGAGGAGCAATATTTTCTGCAGCACTTCAAAGGATGGCGAATTAAAACCGATTCGGAAATACCCCCGGTTTCATCCGCTTACCTAATGGATTTCCGGACGGGACAGGAACATGGTACAACTTTTTTCTATACACTTCCCATGGCACAAAATGAGCTGTTTATAGAATATACTTTATTTACAAAATCATTGCTCCAACAGGAAGAATACGATGATAAGATCAGGATCTATCTTGCTGAAATACTTAAAATAGATGATTACGAAAAAGTAGAGGAAGAATTTGGTGTTATACCAATGACTGATCATGTGTTTAAGCGGTTCGACGATCATATAATTTATATCGGGACAGCTGGCGGAGATACCAGGGCGAGTACTGGTTACACGTTTATGAACACCCAGAAAACTATCAGTAAGATACTGGATGCCTACAAGCAATATGGAAATCCATTTTTTAAGGACGAAAATACTTCATTAAAACATCAACTGTACGATAGCACATTGCTAAATGTACTCGATAAAGGCAAATATAAAGGTCATCAATTATTCAGTGACCTCTTCAGTAAAAGTCCGGCCTATTTTATATTTCCCTTCCTCGATGCCGAAGCATCTATATTTCAAGATATACAGATTATGAAAAGTCTTAGAGTAATGCCTTTTCTAAAATCATTTACCCAAGCAGTATTTCGCAAGATAAGAGGCTAATAAAAATCTAGAAGCATTTTAATTTGACATATTTTCTCCATTACTAGCTTGCAATTTCAGTGAATTGTCATGTTTGATCTCCTATAGATATATCGGGAAATCCCGATGTATATTTGCTGTATGGATCAAGTTGAAATATTTAAAGCATTATCCAATAAAACCAGGGTATTAATCTTACAATGGTTAAAAGATCCTGAAACACATTTTCCTGATCAATTTACGCATGGACATGTGAAAGATATGGAATATGTTGGGGTATGCGTTGGGCAGATTCAGCAAAAATCTGGGCTTACGCAATCTACCGTTTCAGAATATCTTTCTGTTTTACAGCGGACGGGCTTGATAGAATCAACCAGAGTGGGGCAGTGGACATATTATAAGAGGAATGAGGAAGCTTTTCGGCAGCTCAAACAATTAATAGATACGGAATTATAAATCATAAATATGAATACAGCTAGTTTATTTCAGCCCTTTAAGCTGAAATCTTTAAATATGAATAACAGGTTGGTGATGGCACCAATGACAAGGGCATTTTCTCCTGAAGGTATACCAACTCCAGAAGTTGCTACTTATTACCGTAAAAGAGCCGCAGGTGATGTAGGTTTGATCCTATCAGAAGGAACGGTCATTGATCGCGGATCTTCTTCAAACGATCCGTCAATCCCTCATTTTTATGGAGAAATGGCTTTGGCAGGGTGGGACAATGTAATTAAAAATGTACATGAAGCTGGTGGCGCAATGGGTCCGCAGATTTGGCATATGGGCATCATGGCCGATCATCATTCTGGCTGGGTACCGCAAGTACCATTTGAAGGTCCGTCCGGATTTGTTAACCCAGGAGAACCTAAAGGAAAGGCGATGACGGAAAGCGATATTGCGGATGCGATTGCAGCTTACGGCCGTGCGGCGGCTGATGCTAAACGGCTTGGGTTTGACTGTGTAGAAATACATGGGGCACATGGCTATCTGATTGATCAGTTCTTTTGGGATCAATTAAACCACCGTACCGATAAATATGGTGGTAATACTCTTGCAGAAAGAAGCTTGTTTGGTATAGAAGTAATTAAAGAAGTACGCAGGCAAGTTGGAGATGATTTTGCAGTAATCCTGCGCTTATCACAATTTAAACCGCAGGATTACAGTGCTAAATTAGCGAGTAACCCTATTGAAATGGATGCCTGGTTAAATCCATTGGTAGATGCAGGAGTTGATATTCTGCACTGTTCACAGCGTCGTTTCTGGGAACCTGAATTCGAAGGCTCTGATCTGAATTTTGCAGGCTGGGCTAAAAAAATTACTGGTGCTGCGACTATCACTGTAGGATCGGTAGGATTATCAGGAGATTTTATGGGTGCTTTCCGTGGTGAAAGTTCTGAAGTAGCTTCTCTTGATGAATTGTTAAGAAGATTAGATAGAGGGGATTTCGACCTTGTGGGTGTTGGCCGTTCCCTGCTGGCAGATCCGGAATGGGTGGCAAAAGTACGTGATAACCGCACGAATGAATTAAAAGGATTTTCCAAAGAGGCACTTGCGGTACTTGTTTAAGAATCTAAAACATAGTTAATCAGGAGCCGTTTCATCGATGATGAAGCGGCTTTTGTTTGATTGAAGAATGGATATATTTACACATCACCTTAAAACTATGCAGCATTCCATCAAATTGAAATTATCTGAACAGCAGCAACAGTTGTTGAAAAAAGATTCGGACAATATTAGCAGTGTTCTTTTCGACATTATCCCTGCATATTCTGATCAGATTGGATACATGTTACAACCTTATCATCCCCGCCAAAAGGTTAGTAAAGTAGAGGTAGCACCCGCGAGCATCAGTTTACTAAACACTGGATCAGTTAATTTGAAAATCCATTATGTTTTAGAGGAGTATAGTGCATGCAGCGCCATAGATACGGAAGAAAAGGAAATCATGTCAGTAACAGTTACTCTGGATGCAAGAGCGGATGTATTGAACCTTGTTGGAGCGTATTGGCCTTCATTAGATTAAGGACTTTACTCCTTTAACAATTGATTGTTGGAGTGGCTACATCTCGAAGGACAACTAGTAATTATAAAAAATAGATCAATAACAAAAAGACCTGCTAATTAGCAGGTCTTTTTGTTATTGATCTATTGAATGGTTCTAATTAAAATAAAGAGAACTCAACTCTTCTGTTTTGCTGACGGCCAGCAGCAGTTTTGTTGGTTGCAATAGGTTGGTTTGGTCCGTAACCTGTTGCTTCAATGGTAGATGGATTAGCACCTTGAGATACTAAGTAAGCTTTAACAGCTTCTGCTCTGTCTTTAGATAAACGTAAGTTTAAAGCCATTGAACCTGTATTGTCTGTATGACCTGCTAATTTCAAGCTGAAGTTTTTCTCTACTAATAATGCAGCTACACGGTTTAATGTCTCATAAGATTTAGCTTTGATAGTTGCTTTTCCTAAGTCAAACTCTAAGTTAGAGATCGCTTCACCAACTACTTTACGATCAGCTTCAGTAATGATTACTTTCTCTCTGATCACTGGTCTTGGTGTTTTTAAAGGGCAACCTGCACCGTCAACTACTGTATTTGCAGGAGTACCAGGGCATTTGTCAAATTTGTTAGCTACACCGTCCATGTCATCATCAGCCATGTCTTTAGCATATTGTTCCTGGTCTCTCATCCTGTTTTGCTCTGCAGTAGATAATGCCCTTCTTAATTCTGCACTTTCTGCTGCACTTTCTTCACGGATAGCAGCGATTGCACTGTAGTTTTGTAATTGAGAAGTTCCTCTTTTACCCAAAGCAATCTCTACACCTGCATGTGCATACGAGAATTTATCGTTGGCACCAGTGGTAACCCCATCAAAATTATTTGTTTTCATGAAGTTGACTGTGTAACCTAAGTCGATATTCACCCCTTTGGATACACCCAGTTTTAAACCTGCTCCGATAGGAATAAACCAGTTTTCGTTATAACCTGTGCTTGCACCGTTAGGGCTATTGTATACATTAGCACTGGATGACATATAACCTGCACCAGCAGTAACGTAAGGGGAAAGGAAATTGCGTTTTTGGTTTAAGCTTAAGTTAGCAATTGTAAAGTTCGCACTTAAAGCTGCCGACCAGTCTATACGGGTTTCGAAACCGCTGTTATCTTGTGCTCCTGAAGGTGAGGGCAACAAATTAGATCTGAAACCTTTTACTTTACCAGCAAGAAAATCTGCCTGGATACCAAATCCAGGAAGGATTTGTTTCTTGATATAACCACCGTAACCCCAGCTCTCCTGCGGAGTAGCGAAGTCACCGTTAGATCTTGAGTTGAATGGTGTATAATGTGTTAACATACCACCGTTTAGTCCGATAGACCAGGTACGGAAGTCTTTTTTGTCAAAACGCGCAGTAGTGTCAGAAGTCACGTCCTGTGCGAATAGTGACGTTGATAATCCTACAAGTGATAGAATTAAAGCCGATTTTGTAATTTTTGATTTCATGTTTTCTATAATTAGATATTAAATAACATTCAGTTTGTGCTGAATTGTTATGCAGTATGTAATAATCTTGCCAAAGCGGGATTTAGACTGTTAAAAAGTAAAATAACTTCATAATGAATGATTTATGTTTTGCTATGCAGTCTATTGTATTGTTGACTTTTTGTTGTAAATGTTCAGTAACCTGTATACTATTTACTACAAATTGTTTGTTTTTGTACAATTACATAACAGTTTAGTTACATTAAATTCACGCTTATTTGCTGAATTATTTGTAAGATAACGTAAGCTCCAATTTTTCTTTTTTTCAAAAGAACAAGATGTAATTGGAAAAATCTAATATTTTTGCGATGCAAATACCTTGCGTTATTAATATACCTATGAATAAAAACATTGTTGATTTGACCAACTGCGACAAGGAACCTATTCACATTCCTGGAAAGATACAATCTCAAGGCTTTTTGGTGGCAGTAGCAGCCGAGTCGCTAGTTATCAATTATATAAGTGAAAATGTAAGTGAATTTGTATCGGCACAAGCTAATACAGCTCTTGGATTGCCATTAAATGAATTTGAAAAATTGGCTGGTTTCTCAGTTGGAGAAGGACAATTTAGCCCGCTTATAAAATTGGGCGCTGCGCAAAATACATTTGAAGGTATAAATCCTTGTCCTGTAAAAATAGGTGATCGTGATTATTACCTGATTATATCAGCTTCGGCAGATAACTATTTACTGGAATTTGAGCCGGTAACCTTACAGTATGATATACAAAATCAAATTGGCAGGTCTATCTCTGAGATCCTGATGGGTAAAAACTTAAAATCATTACTACAGAATACGGCCAAAGAAATAAAAAATATTATCCATTACGATCGCGTGATGATCTACAAATTTCTAGATGATGGCCATGGAGAAGTAGTTGCAGAGGTTAAAAATGAAAATCTGGAGTCTTTTTACGGATTACACTATCCATCGTCTGATATACCAAAGCAGGCGCGAGAACTGTATAAACTAAATTATACGCGTATCATAGCAGATGTAAATACAGTTAGTTCCTCTGTTCTTACACAACAACCTGATGGGGCGCTTGATTTAACTCACTCTGTATTGCGGGCAGTATCACCAATACATATACAGTATTTAAAAAATATGGGTGTAGCTTCTAGCTTTAGCATTTCATTACTCTCTCATGGAGAACTTTGGGGACTGATCGCTTGCCATAATTATAGTCCTAAATTTATTGATTATAAAGCGAGAGAAGCTGCGAAACTAATCGGACAAATTGTATCATCAGCATTAGAATACAGAGTAGAAGAAGAAGAAACAGAGCAAAATAACAATTACCAGGAGGCAATGGCACTGCTGAGCCATCATTTAACAAAAGATGAAAGTATCATTGCTTCTCTTACACGCCAGACCGCTACGGTAAAAGACATTACTGGTGCGTCTGGGGTTGCTATATTAGTTGAAAAGGAGATAGTTACCATAGGTAATACACCAGATCAGCTTCAGCTTAGGGCTTTGTTTGACTGGCTGAAGGTTACAATGGATGAGGGTGTTTATTATACACATAGTTTACCAGAAATATATCATGCCGCTAAAGATTTTAAAGAAGAAGGAAGTGGTATTATAGCTTGTATGATTTCCAAAGATCTTGACGAAATGATTGTTTGGTTTAAACCGGAGCAAATCATCGCTATTAACTGGGCTGGTAATCCAAACAAACCATTAGTGGAAGATGGGGATGGTTTAATGAAACTCTCACCTAGGAACTCTTTCGAAACCTTTTCTCAGCTCGTAGAAAACACTGCAGTAAAATGGACAAAAGCCGAAGTGGCAAATGTGATTAAGATACGGGAGAAAGTGATCAATGCAATTAGTAAAAAAGCTGGTGAGATCAGGTTGTTAAACGAGCGGCTTAAACGTGCTTATGAAGAATTAGATACTTTCAGCTACACCATATCACACGATCTGCGTACACCGCTTACTTCAATTAAAAGCTACACAGAGTTAGTCTTAGCTACAAATAAATCTATTGATGACAAAGGAAGGATGTTATTAGGCAGGGTAGTAGCAGGTGCAGATAAAATGGGCTTTTTGATTAATGAAATCTTAAAACTTGCCAGGGTGGGCAGAACCGAACTGGACCTGGAAAAGCTGGATATGGCCAAGCTGATAAAGGATACTGCTGCGGAAGTTGTTGCTTCCCAGAATACTGTCAATCTGGATTTAACAATAGGTGATACGCCTTCAATTTCCGGATCTTTTGCTTTGATTACACAGGTTTTTACTAATTTGATCGGTAATGCTGTAAAATATAGTGCTGGTACTGAAAGCCCAAAAGTGTTAATTGAAGGTTGGATAGAGGACGAAGAATTGATATATAAGGTGCAGGATAATGGGATAGGGATAGACGTAAATCATCATGATAAAGTTTATGAACTATTCAAAAGGATGGATAATGTTAAAGATATTGAAGGTACAGGTGTGGGACTAGCGATCGTAAAACGTATCGTAGAAAAACACAATGCAAGGATCTGGTTTGAGAGCGAATTAAAAGTTGGCACAGTTTTTTACGTAGGATTCAAAAAATAATTATGGTAGCGTCTCCCGATATATTTTATGTAGAAGATGATAAGGATTTTGCTTTTATTATGCAATATGCCGTTAAAGAAGTTAATGAGGGCCTTACCGTAAATGTAGTTGAAGATGGAAATTCTGCAATAGCACAATTGCTTCGTTACGCAGATGACAAACATCGTCCTAAATTAATATTGTTAGACCTTAACTTACCTGGTATCTCAGGTTTGGATTTATTAAAGAGAATTAAAGAAATTCCTTTTTTTAGATATGTGCCGGTTATTCTTTTCTCCACCTCTGATGATTTAAATGATGTAAAATCTTCTTTGGAGATAGGAGCTAATGCCTTTTTGACCAAACCAAATGGTTACCATAATTTGATCACCTGTATGCAGTCATTATATGACTTCTGGTTTCACCAGAACAGAGGTATCAACTAAAAAATAAAATTAAAGAACAAGATGCTCCAGGAAATATTGAAGTCCGCTACTGCAGCTAACCACAACGAGTTAGAGTCGCTCATGTTTGTGAATGAAATCATGAACAAAACACTAACCCTGCAGCAGTATAAAACATTACTCGCAACCAATTATATTGTTCATGCAACTTTAGAACTTCACTTGCATGAATCTTTAGATGATGATTTACAACAGAAGCTTGATATTGGCAAGAGGAATAAACTTGCTGCGCTGGAGAAGGATCTTTTAGAGATGGGAATGAAAAAAGAAGAACTGGACGTGATGGGTCTGGACTTCCTCCGTCTTCAGGATGCTGGTAATGCTGTATCCCTTGGCGCAATGTATGTGCTGGAAGGTGCAACACTTGGCGGATATGTTATCCATAAAAAACTGAAAGCCAATCCTGTGTTTGAAAACCTGGGCCTTCATTATTATTCCGTGTACGATAAAAATCTGATGCCAAACTGGCTAACGTTTGTTAATGTCCTAAACACTAGTGTGCCTGCATCAGATTATACTTTAGCAACAGAAAGTGCTGTCAACATGTTCAGTCATATTTCGGAGGTTTCAAAAGCAGTTAAAAAAACTGTTTCCTAACTTTTACAGATCGTAAACTACACCTTTTTCAGGTATAGTAACCTGGTAACCTTCTTCATTGATAGCGCTGGCCAGGGCGTCCAGGCTTTTGCTCTCGCCATGTACGAGGAATACTCTTTTCAGGCTAGCAGTATCTTGCTGTTTCACTGTATTTAAAAGATCATCATGGTCACCGTGGCCGCTAAGTAAATCAGTTTGTTTAATTGTTGCAAAAACCATCAGGTCGCGGTGCCGTAAACGAACAATAGGGTCGCCCCTTAACAGCCTGTTTCCTAAGGTACCTTTTGCGCAATAGCCTATAAATAATATGGTACAGTAGTAGTTTTGTATATTGTAATATAAATGGTCCTGGATACGTCCTCCTTCCAGCATTCCTGCAGAAGAGATGATGATACAAGGCTCATGGTAGTTGGAAATAGAAATGCTTTCCCTTTTATCCTGCACGTATGATAATTCTTCAAACTCGAACTCATCTCCTTTACGGTTGTAGAAATCCTGGGATTCCTGATTGAGTAAGTGGTGGTGCTTGCGGTAAACATCAGTAGCGAAACTTGCCAGTGGGCTATCCACAAAAATTTTAACTGGTGGTAATAAACCTTCACTGAATATTTTATTAAGCGAATAGACTAGTGCCTGTGTCCTTCCTATGCTAAAAGCAGGGATAATCAGGCGGCCCGGAAATTTTACACAGGTCTCATTGATCGTTTCTACCAGCTTCTCTTCAATTGTTACCCCTTTACTATGCAACCTGCCTCCATAAGTAGACTCCGAAACGAGATAATCTACAGCGGGAATTGGTTGTGGATCTACAAGTACAGGATAATTTTTTCTGCCTATATCGCCGGTAAATGCAATTTTCTTTTCTGTGCCACTTTCTTGCACTGTCAATACTACTGCAGCAGCACCAAGCAGGTGGCCTACAGGAGTAAAGCTTAATGATATATTTTCATTAATTTTAAAGTCTTTGTTAAAGGCAATAGTAACAAAACGATCTACCGTATCCATTACGTGTTTGTGCAGGTAAAGCGGTTTCGGGCCAGAACCTGCCCTTTTTCCTTTACTGCGTTTGTTTTGTTTACTTAAAAAGATGTTTACCGAATCCATGAGTAATAACTCAGTGAGATCGGCCGTTGGCGGGGTACACAGAATTTGTCCGTTGAAACCCATTCTTACCAATGTAGGTAAGTTTCCAGAGTGGTCAATGTGTGCATGTGTTAAGATAACTACATCTATCGAAGTGGGATCGAAGGGGAAATATTGGTTTTCTTCCTGATACGTATCTTTCTCATAATCTAGTCCACAATCAATCAGAATATTGTATTTATCTGATTGTAGTAAATGCATACTTCCCGTAACCTGTTTCGCTGCTCCCCAAATCGTTAATTTCATCTATTTGTGTCTAGTTTTTCTGCAACTCTCTTATTTAATATAGCTTTTCAGCTTAAAACTGCATCATCTTTTGATTTGCAGTAAGATGAATACCTAATGGCTTAATAACAACTAAAAAGTAAATAAGTTATAATATAAAGCTTTTAAAAGAGGAGCAATATATCATTTTAAAAGCTATGCATAAATAATTTCAAGAAATTGATTTAAACAAATGAGCTATTTTATTGTAAAACAAGGTTATTAATTGAATATCGAAAACTATATTCCAGCAGTGCAGGAATGTTGATACTGGTTACTAATTTCCAGCTTAGCAGTTCATCAATGAATTCAGGTTTTTCCAACCCTGACGTTAATGCTGCCTGAGTATAAAATTTGGCACGTGTGGGGTGTTCTGTTGAACATGCATTATAGATACACCCATAAGCGCGACGCTCAATAATCTTTAAAGTGAGTCCAATACAATCTGATAGATGGATCAGGTTTACAGGCGCACGTCCGTTGGCAATATCTTTTTTGCCCGCAAAGAATCTTCCAGGATTTCTTTGTGGCCCTATTAGCCCTCCAAAACGAAGTATGGTAGTGGTAAACACAGTTGATTGTCTTAGCAGTTCTTCAGCTGATAAGATAGCTCTTCCAGAGGCCGTATCAGGAACCGCAGCTGTGATTTCTGTAACCTGCTCATTTTTGTCGCCATAAACAGAAGTAGAGCTAATAAAGATAACTTGCGGCACTTTAAGAGTACCGGAAGCCTGGGCAATCCTTTCAATTTTATACAAAAAAGTATGCTGTTCTGCAGTGCTTCTTTTAGGGGGGATGCAGATAATTAAAACGGAACAGTCAAAAAAGGCAGGATCAAAACTTTCTTCCTGCTCTTCAAAACTCACCAGGTAGGGGGAAATGCCTAATTCTTGTAAAGTAATGATCTTTGCTTCTGTGGTAGTAGATCCTTTTACTGCATATCCATCGGCAAGTAGTTTTTTAGCAAGTGCTAATCCGTACCATCCGCAGCCAAGAATACTTATCCTTTTATCTGTTGTAGTCATTTCTATATTTATATTGTAACAGGCAGCTGACTGTTTGATAACAAAAAAGGGGTAATGCAATTTGCACACCCCTCTTAATCTTTAACGAAGTTTTTCTTAAAGAACAGTTACATTTGAAGCCTCAGGGCCTTTTTTACCGTCATTCAATTCGAATTCTACATTGTCACCTTCATTCAGTTCTCTGAATGAATCACCTGCAATTGCAGAAAAATGTACGAAAATATCTTTTCCTCCATCTTCTGGAGTTATAAAACCAAACCCTTTTGCAGAATTAAACCATTTAACTTTTCCTGTTGTACGCATATTATTGTTATAAATTTCGCTGTGAAAATAATCAATTGAATACTAATATCCAAAATCTTAATTGCTTATTCTTCCAATTACGTCAAAGGTTATTCAAACCAGACTGGCTTTTTTTTGTTGTTCATCTAATTAAAATAAACATTTTATGGCAAATCTGGAGCAAAAAGTAGTCGCTGATCATTCAGGGAAAGTTAATAATAAATATAGTTCTGAAAATGATAATCTAGGACTTGATGCTGATCAATCTTCTGACTATACTGACGGAAGAAAGAATTATAACAATGATAATGATCGTGTTTCTCACAATCCCGATGGGGAAGATGACGACCATGATACTACCGAAGGCCCTGGCTATTCTCCATTAATGGATAAGTAAATCAGGGAGAGACCGTCTCTATATTATTTGCTTCGTCTTCATTGCCCTCATCTTCAGAATGTTGTTCTTTAGTCTCTTGGAGTGGTTTTGAATCCTCTTTTTTATCGTTATCGGCAACCGGTGTTTCTGGAACAAGTTCTTCGGTGCTTGGAGTAACCGTCTCGATGTTTGCTCCGGGATCATTTGACTGTTCAGTATCTTTAGTCGCTGGCTTCTTTAAATCGTTTTCGTTTTCCATAATGATGTATTTTTTGATTTATCTAACTGTATATAATAAGTATGATCACCCCTGAATTGTTTCTTTAAATCTTAAAAACAATTTTGGCATCATTTTAGCAAATGGGTTAGTATAATTTAATTCTCTAACAAAATATATACACGATGAAAAAGATAATCGCAATATTCGCAATCGCCCTCGCAATGACGGCATGTACAAATGCTAAAAAAGAAGAGGCTATTAAACAAGCGGCTATTAAAGCAACAAAAGATAGTATGAGATTAGATAGTTTCCGAAGAGTTGAAGTTGCTCAGCAAGAGGAAAAAGCTAAAATTGCAGAAGAAAAAAGAATCTTAATGTTGTCTGAAGCACGCGCTGCCGAAAATGCCCCTGCTGCTACTATGGCTTCGCCAAGGTCTACTGCAGCAACTACCACAACTACAACTACTACAAAAAAGAAAGGCTGGAGTAGTGCTGCCTTAGGAACCGTTATAGGTGCCGGAGCTGGTGGTTTAGGTGGAGCATTGATTGATAAGAAAAAAGGAAGAGGTGCTGTTATTGGTGGGGTTGCCGGTGCGGGTGCAGGTTATTTAATCGGACGTGGCCAGGATAAAAAATCTGGAAGAGCACAATAAGCCTGCCTTATAAAATATATAATGGTAAAATAAAAAAGCCTGATTCATTTGAATCAGGCTTTTTTATTTTATTTCTTTTCTGGTGGGGTAGATACAATTTCACCGAATTCATTTACGTATGCCATCATACTTTCTAAATCACCACCAGTTGAGTTTTGCGCGCGTTCTTGTTTACGTTGCTCTTTATCTTCTTTTTTCTTCTGCCTGTTTTTTTCCAGTTGCTTCTTCATGAAGGTCGCCTGAGACTTAGCCATAAATTTCCTTATTTAGTTCAAAAATAACTCTTCTCTGCTATTACTTGTTAAGGCGTTCCATTTGATGATCAATGGATCGGGGCAGCCTGAATATAACTTAAATTCCCGGGCAACAACGGTAGAGGAGCCAGGAGAAATTGAATCTAATCAATGTATGATTAGCAAGTAAGTATTAAGAGAGTAGTGTGTTTATACTCCGTTCTATGCAAATATACAAAAAAATATTTATTTTATGAATGGTAGCGCTGAATAAGTACAGCGAGGTATAGCAAACGAAGTTGATTTCATCGTATTTTAATAAAAGAAAGCCGATGTTAAATAAATTTTGTAATCCCAGTGTCATCAGGTATTTTTGTCGACTAAATCCATAGGGATTGTATATTTAGCAACTGCCATACATGAAACAAATCTACTTAACGCGTATTTTTACTTTACTCTCTTTTTTTATCCTATTCTATATTCAGCCACTTTCTGCACAGGAGAACCAGCTCATCGAAGTAACAGGTAAAGTTGTTGATCAAGAATCCAAAGCTCCTGTTGCGGGGGTCAGTGTAGCTATTAAAGGTACAATAGCAGGTACTATAACCGATCAGAACGGATCATTTAAGTTACGTTCTAAGCTTAAGTTCCCATTTAAGCTGGTTTTTACTAGTATTGGTTTTCAAACACAAGAATTTGATGTGAAAGAAGCTGGTATGCAGTTAAATATAGAACTGGTTACACAAACACTGCTGGGAAGCGAAGTGGTAATCACAGCATCACGCGTTCCCGAAAATATTCTTAAATCGCCTGTAGCCATTGAAAAACTGGATATCAGGGCCCTTCGTGAGTCTCCCGGACCAAGTTTCTATGATGCACTCGAAAACGTAAAAGGGGTACAGATGACAACTGCGAGTTTAACGTTTAAAATCCCAAATACCAGGGGCTTTAATATTCCAAGTAACTACCGCTTTATGCAGCTGGTAGATGGTATTGATATGCAGGCAGCCACATTGGGTGTACCACTTGGTAATGCAATCGGTCCGACAGAACTGGATATTGCCAGCATAGAAATTACCCCGGGTGCAGCTTCTGCACTTTATGGGATGAATGCAATTAATGGAATGTCTAACTTAATTACTAAAAGTCCGTTTTTGTATCAAGGATTAAGCTTTTATCAGAAAAGCGGGCTCAACCATTTGGGTGGTACAGGGCGTGATATTAGTAATCTAACTGAAACTGCCATCCGATATGCAAAGGCTTTTAACAATAAATTCGCCTTTAAAGTTAATCTAAGTTATTTACGGGGTACCGATTGGTTATCTGACACCAGAACAGACCAGAACCCGAATAGCCTGAAGAGTGCCAATCCCTCTTTTTCTGCTTTGGATGGTGCCAATAATGTAGCATTTGACGGATGGAATAAATATGGTGATGATGTGCTGGCAGGAAGTAATACAGTTTCTGTAAGTGGTTTAAATATTAACGGACAAGCCAATCAAACGCTTAACGTTGCCAGAACAGGTTATTGGGAGAAAGACCTGGTAAACCCTAATGTTGATAACTTGAAATTTGATGCAGCTGTGCATTACCGTATTGGAGAATCAGCCGAGCTGTCTTATGATTACCGTATTGGTAAAATGGACGGAGTTTTTCAGCGAGGTAATAAAATACAATTAGATAACGTAATTATTCAGAACCATAAGCTAGAACTTAAAGGGAGCAACTTCCTCGTGAGGGGATATATTTCTCTGGAAAATTCTGGTGATTCTTATAATGTAAAACCATTAGCAGATAATCTTGACCTCGCCAGTGGCGGTAGCGGTAGTGTGTGGGGTACCAAATATAAAAGTGCATTAAATGCTTATGCAACAGCAAATGGGGGCGCACTTACAAATGCAAATCTCGCTGCTGCAACAGCTTATGCAAGGCAACAAGCAGATGCCGGTAGGGCAGAGCCTGGAACGCAGGCGTTTGAGGACCTAAAAAAAACTATCATCGGGATCAATAATTGGGATATCAAATCTTCTGCTATTCCTGATGCAACTACAACGGGCGGCGCTGCATTGATCCAAAAGAGCAGAATGTACCATCTTGAGGGGCAGTGGGACCTATCTAAGCAGGTGAAGTATTTTGGGTTACTGGTTGGTGGTGATGCCCGGCAATATGCTATTATTCCAGATGGAAATAGTTTCGTTGATTTTAGTCGCCCGATAGCTGATCGTGGGAAACAGCTGGAAGATGGTTCTTATGGAAAAAATATACATTATAAAAAAATAGGCGGGTTTGCCCAGGTCACTAAAACTTTTTTTGAGGAGAAGTTAAAGGTGTTTGCTTCTGCACGATATGACTATAACCCAGAGTTCGATCCTAAGCTTACACCAAGGTTGGCTGCTGTTTATTCACCTGATCAACAGCATAATTTTAGGGTTACATATCAGCAGGGGTACCGTTTTCCAGGATTGTTTGAAGCACTATCTTATGTAAACAATGGGAGGGTAAAAAGGGTTGGTAGCCTTTCTTATATCAATGAGGGTTTAGGTTACCTGGATAACAGCTATACCCGGGCCTCGGGTGTAGTTTTTAATTCTGCTGTTAATGCTGCTGTGGCTGCTGGTACTGATAGAAATACAGCAGCACTGGCCAACCGTGATTTGCTGGTTAAAGCAGATTTGCCCAAAGCAAGTCCGGAAAGGATAAATTCATTTGAAATAGGGTATAAAAGCGTGCTATTAGAAAATACTCTTTTTGTAGATATTGATGCCTATACAAACACATACGACGGCTTTTTAGGTCAGGTACAAGTTGATGTCCCTAAAGCAGCAACCGTTGGATCGGATGCTGCTGTATTGGCTATGCTTGATGTGAACAGGGATGCTGGTCAGGACCGTTATCGGGTGTATACCAATGCGAAGAATAAATACAGGAATTATGGTTCTGCACTTGGCATCACTTATAATTTTTATCAAAAATACACGATTGCTGGTAACGTGAGTTATAATAAAATTAAATCAAACGAAGAGAACGATATTTTTGTCACAGGTTTTAATACGCCAGAATGGGCAACCAATCTGACTATCGGCAACAGGGAAATTGTAAAAAACCTTGGGTTTAGTATCGTCTATAAATGGCAAAATTCTTTCTTATGGGAAAGTCCGCTTGTAACTGGTACAGTTAAAGCTATCAATACTTTTGATGCACAGGTTACTTACAAAATACCAACTGCAAATGCAGCGATTAAGATTGGAGGAACAAATATTTTTAATAAACCTTTTCTGCAATACGCAGGGGGGCCAACTATAGGTGCTCTTGTTTACGCTGCGGTATCTTTTGAAGGGCTGTTAAGTAAATAACCTGACTTTGGCATACAGCAAAAATTAGTTCTGATATGCAAGCAGCTTCCGTGCAATGTCGTCTACATCTGTATTGGAGTTGCTTAACACGACAACACCTTTTTTGATATTTTTTGTAAATCCGCAAAAACTTCTGAATCCTGCAGTACCACCATTATGCCATGTTAAGGTGTCATTCTTAACTGGCTCTATTATCCAGGCTAATCCCCTGCTAAAGCCATGCTGTTGATTAGTTTGTTGTTGACTGAAAGCAAAATCAGGATTTTTGGCATCCATATTTGCTTTAAGGTAGATTAGCATATCATGTAAATCTGATTTAAGTCCGCCGGCAGCTTTAAAATCCACTAAATCCCAGTAACCTACAGCTGCACCATTAGCAGTATTATAGCCTGTTGTGAGTAAAACACGCTGGTTTTCTGTGAGATCATAATGTGTATTCGTCATTTTTAATGGTCCGGTAATTACTTGCTGCAGTAATTTCTCTAGTGGCATTTGATAACTATTTTCGAGGATTAAACCTAATATACCGAATCCCAGGTTGGAGTAGGAGGCAGTAAAACCCGGAACCGTATCTGGCTTAAAAGTACTTAAATATTGGTAAGCCATACCTCTGGTATAATGTAGATATGGATTAGCAGGGTCGTATTGAGGCTGTTTTTCGAAATCTGCAGGTAAGCTTGGTAATCTTGATGTGTGATTACTAAGATGTACAATTTTGATTGGCTCGCCCTTAAATTGCAAATTGGCATAAGTGGCCGGGCCTGGAAGATATTTCCTGATCTCCCCATTCAATTCAATTTTATGATTTCTTACTGCATTGGCAAGCATGATACCTGTAAACGTTTTAGAAATCGACGCAATTTCATACAGTGATCTGCTGTCTGGTAATTTTTCTGTTCCTTTTTTTGTTTCTCCGTAAAAAAAAGTTTCTGTTCCATTGCCTGTAACCAGACCTATAGTCAGGCTGCTATTTCCAGGATCTTTCAAATAGGCTAAAGCCAGTGAATCTACATATAACTGGACACCTGTTTGTTTGGGGTTATTTGTTTTAATTGTACCAGGATCTTTCCATGCTTTCTGAGGGGCCCAAAGCATACCATCAATTTTCGATTCGGCAGAGAGCACTATTTTTAGTTCCTGAATGCCATGCTCAAAATTAATCACATACACAGCCAGGCCGTCTTGCGTCCTGTTATATTTCCAAGCTTTGATATTTCCTAGTGGCTGTTTTAATTTTTTTTGATAGAATGCAGTAATTGATTGATTTGTTTGCTGCTTTTGGAAATCTGGAGAAAGCTGATTGTACAATTCGTTGTACTGATCACTATTGAAATACACAACTAGCTGTTTTACAACTAAATCAGTTTTATTTTGCTCTTGGGCAATCAAATTAAAGCTGAACACACTTAAAAAGATAAAAAGTAAATTCTTCATTTAAAGGAAATATTGTTTTTAAATATAAAGAAAAATTTACACCAGTACTCTTTCCGGGAGTGCTAAAAGTTTATAGTAACGGGCGAAGCACCTTCCATACGTTTTCTGCTAGTATTCTATGTCCTTTAGCATTGGGGTGCAGTCCGTCCTCCTGTATTAAACTTGGAACACCGCCCATGCCCTCCAGCAAAAAAGGGATATAGCTCATTTTATTCTCTTTAGCGATAGCAGGGAACAGATTCTTAAAATCAGTTGTATATTTCTGTCCCATGCTCGGTGGCATCTGCATGCCTGCCATTACTAATTTTGCTGCAGGATATTTTGTTTTCACTCTATTAATCAAATCCTGTAAGTTAGCTTCAGTCTCCGTTACTGGAATACCTCGAAGTCCGTCATTGGCCCCCAGTTCAAGTACAAAAATATCCAAAGGCTGTTTTAACAACCAGTCGATCCGGTTTTTGCCAGCAGCAGATGTTTCTCCGCTTAGGCCGGCATTAATAACCTTATAAGGGAGTTTCAACGAATCAATTTTATCTTGTATGCGTGCAGGAAAAGCTTGCTCGGGATCAACACCGAGCCCTGCGGTAAGGCTGGTGCCGAAAAACAGAATGTTTTTTGGAGCAGCTGCTTTATCGGCTGTATTTGCACCGGTTGTATCTTTTACCTCTTCGGTAACATTCTGATCTGTTGCAGGATTTTTTCCATTTCCACAACCAGCACTAAACGCTGTGAGTAGTACCAGGAACAGGTAACGGTAACGTGACATAAGTGTGCTCATCTCTAATTATAATGGTTTTTGTTCTATATTTAACACTATCAGTTAATTTAAAACAGTAACAAATAGTCATTGTTTAAGTCAAATATCAACAAATTAATCCCTTTGCTTTGGAAACTATTTTAAATATTAAAGAAGTCAGTAAACAATATGCAAGTGCCGGTTCCTCCCTTACCATACTAGATGATATCAATTTTGATATCTTAAAAGGATCTACTGTTTCCATTACCGGACCTTCAGGGAGTGGAAAAACGACTTTGTTGGGCTTGTGCGCAGGTCTCGACCGTGCAAGTTCTGGTTCTGTAGTGCTGAATAATGTTAAACTGGACAATCTTTCCGAGGATCAAAGAGCTGCAGTACGTAACCATTATGTAGGTTTTATTTTTCAGAACTTCCAGCTATTGCCTACACTTACTGCATTAGAAAATGTAATGGTGCCTTTAGAATTAAGAGGCGAAAAGAATATAAGGCCGAGAGCTATGGAACTACTGGATAAAGTCGGGCTCTCTGCTCGTGCGCACCATTATCCTGTGCAACTATCCGGAGGCGAACAGCAGAGGATCTCTCTTGCCAGGGCATTCTCAAACACACCGGCAATTTTATTCGCAGACGAGCCAACCGGCAACCTGGATGGAGAAACGAGTGAAAAAGTAATTAAACTACTATTCGATTTAAATAAAGAAGCAGGAACAACCCTGGTCATTGTAACACACGATCTCGATTTGGCATCACGCACAGATAGGATCATTAAGTTAAAGGGCGGGGTAATTATCGGTGATGAACAAAAAGCTTATGTCTGATATTAATCCTGTTTTTAGAAAATCTGCACCTGTATCCTGGTTATTTAAAATGGCCTGGCGGGATAGCAGGAAGAACCGCTCCAGGCTATTGCTGTTTACTTCATCAATCATTTTGGGGATTGCAGCACTGGTAGCCGTTTATTCTTTCAGAGATAATCTGCAGCGTGATATTGACGATCAGGCAAAAACACTTACAGGGGCAGATCTGATTATTGATAGCCAGAAGGCTTTTAGTAAGCCCGTTACTGCTATGCTAGATACTTTAGGTACTGAGCGTGCAAAACAGCTTGATTTCGCTTCTATGATTTATTTTGTCAAAAACCAGGGCATCCGCATTATGCAGATCAGGGCACTGGAAGGGAATTATCCTTTTTATGGCGAAATAGAAACTACTCCTAAAGTTGCAGCAAAGGCAATCAAGATGGGCAGAAATGTATTAGTTGATAAAACTGTAATGATGCAGTTTAATGCTAAACCGGGAGATTCTGTGAAGGTTGGGATGGCTACTTTTGCTATTGCCGGATATCTTGACCAGGCGCCCGGCCAGAATGGTGTGGCTGCTGCTGTGGCACCAATTGTATACATTCCTTATAAATATTTAAAGGAAACTGGTTTGGTGCAGTTTGGAAGCAGGTTCCATTATTCTTATTTTTATAAATTTAGCAATGAAAACACAGTTAACGCTGTTGTAAAAAATATAAGGCCTTTGCTCGATAAAGAAGGTCTTGATCATGAAACGGTAGCGTCTAAGAAAAAGAATACAAGCCGTGCTTTTGGGGATTTAAGTGATTTTCTTGCACTTGCAGGCTTCATCGCGTTATTATTGGGCTGTATTGGTGTAGGAAGTGCAATCCATGTTTATATTAATGAAAAACTGGCTTCGATCTCTACTTTAAGGTGCTTGGGTGTTAAGGCCTGGGAAGCTTTTTATATTTACCTGATACAAATCTTTTTTATCGGAATGATAGGTGCTGTTGCTGGTGCAGCCCTGGGTACAGGCATACAGTTTGTGCTACCTATTATATTAAAAGATTTTCTGCCTGTGGCATTTACAGTGCATGTTTCCTGGAGTGCAATTTTACAGGGAATTGTGACTGGTGTTTTCGTGGCTGTTCTATTTGCTTTGCCTTCTTTGCTTAGTGTACGCAGGATCTCTCCGCTTAATGCGATTAGGTTGTCATTTGAACCTGTAAATTATAAGCCAGAGCCGTTAAAATGGCTGGTTTACCTGGTCATCTTTATATTTGTAGTGGCATTTACCTATCTCCAGATGGATAACCTGGTTAAGGCTTTGATTTTTACCGGAACAATAATTTTTGCGATCCTGGTGTTTTATGGGCTTTCGGTGCTGCTTTTATATGTGGTGAGGAAAACGTTGCCTGCCAGGCTGTCTTATGCCTGGAGACAGGGCTTTTCAAATTTATACAGGCCCAATAACCAGACGATGATGTTGATTGTGTCGATTGGATTGTCTACGGCGCTGATTGCTACACTTTATTTTGTTCAAGGTATCCTGATTAATAAAGTAACGCTGTCTTCTGGTACCTCACAGCCGAATCTGGTATTGTTGGATATTCAGAAAAATCAGGATGTTAAGGTAGATTCGTTAGTGAAGATATTCAAGATGCCACTACTGGTTAAAGTACCAGTGGTGACGATGCGTTTGGAGGCTATAAATGGTAAAACCGCTTTGGAATTGGCAAAAGCCGATAGTTTAAAGGGACGGCCGCCAGGAGATAATAATAATAGAAGGGAGTCTTCAGGACGTGCTTTTAAAAGTGAAATCCGCACTAGTTTCTATAGCAAGCTGACGGAAGGTGACCAGGTGATTAGTGGTAAATGGATAGGTGAGGTAAAATCACCTGGGGATACGGTTTTTGTTTCCTTAGACGAGCTATATGCTGCGCGCATCAATGTTAAGGTAGGAGACAAAATGCAGTTTAATGTTCAGGGAATGATGATCCAGACGGTTGTTGGGAGTATAAGAAAAATAGATTGGGGCAGGACGCAGCCAAATTTCCGCGTGTTGTTTCCAACGGGTGTGCTAGAAGAAGCGCCGCAGTTTCATGTGGTGATGACCAGGGTGCCGGATGATGCAGTGTCTTCCCGTTTCCAATCTGCAGTTGTACGTAGCTTACCGAATGTTTCGGTAATTGATCTTGGACAATTATTAAAGTTACTGGATGAACTGCTTGGCAAGATTAGTTTTGTGATCCGTTTTATGGCATCGTTCAGTATGATTACTGGTTGGATCGTTCTTATTTCGGCCGTCAGAAGCAGTAAAAATCAACGGTTACGAGAAATTGTCTTATTGAGAACATTGGGGGCAAAAGGAGCGCAAATTTTATCGATTACAGTTATTGAATACATGTTTCTTGGTATGCTTTCGGCTGCTGCCGGATTATTGATGGCGATTGCTGGTAGCTGGGCATTGGCGGCGTTTACTTTCAATGCAGCTTTTACTCCCGGCTGGTGGCCTTCAGTAATATTGTTTACCACAATTACACTTATTGTAGTAATTACTGGAATGATAAGCAGCAGGAGTATACTGAACCACCCTCCTTTAGAAGTCTTAAGGAAAGACAGTTAAGATATATATGAACCTAAACAACGATTTCGGAACAATGTTTGCACATTGCCCATAGATTTTAAAAAATATACCCTTAACCCTATATGAAGAAGAGAATACACGTTTTAGAAGATGATCAGGATATCAGATATATTATTGAATTTTTATTGAAAGATGAAGGTTACGAATTACAATTATCTTCTACTTTCGCAGAGCTAAAAAGTAAACTGAATGAATCTTTGCCAGATTTGTTTATTATTGATGTAATGTTGCCGGATGGAAATGGAATTGAGATCTGTGACGACTTAAAGACAGATATGTTTACCAAACACATTCCAGTTATCGTAATGTCGGCAAATCCAGGGAGTAAAGAAAAAAGTGTAACTGCTTTTGCGGATGATTATATCAGTAAGCCTTTTGATCTTGATTATGTTGTAAAAAGGATCGAAAGATTACTTACCAAATAACTAATGATAATTTAAATCTTAATTTTAGCCCATGATCTTACTGGAGAACGAAAATATAGCGATCACCTTTGTAGCTAAAGGCGCAGAATTAACAAGTATTACTAATAAAACATCAGGTCTTAGTTATTTATGGAAAGGTGACCCTGCTTACTGGGGCAAGTTTAGTCCTGTTTTATTCCCGATTGTAGGGGGGCTAAAAAATGATACTTATATTTTTGAAGATAAAGAATACCATCTTCCCCGTCACGGCTTTGCAAGAGACAACGAGTTTGAGTTTCAGCAGATAGGCGACGGGGAAATATTGTTTACGCTTTCCAGTAATGCTGAAACGTTAAAGGTATATCCTTTCAAGTTTCAGCTTGGATTACGCTACAAAATTACGGCCAATACGCTCTCCTGTACTTACGAAGTAACAAACACTGGAGAAAAAGAGTTGTTATTTTCTATCGGTGGTCACCCCGCTTTTGCAGCTCCGCTGACAGCAGGTACGCAATATGAAGATTACTTTATTGAATTTATTGATGATGAGTCGGTTACGTATCATAAGATTGCGGATAACTTAATTAGTAATCAAACAGAAACTATTTCGCTGGATAATGGAAAGCTGACTTTAAAGCATGAACTTTTCTATGATGATGCGCTCGTGTTTAAATCATTGAAAAGCAAAACTCTTCATTTAAGAAATACTAAAAATGAGCATGGGCTTGATTTCCGCTTTGCCGATTTCCCTTACTTTGGAATTTGGGCAGCGAAGGATGCTGACTTTGTTTGTCTGGAACCATGGTGTGGTATAGCAGATGGAATTGGCCATAACCAGCAGCTGAGCGACAAAGAAGGGATTACTTCTTTATCGCCCAATGAAAACTGGAAAAGAACCTGGGAGGTCACAGTTTTTTAATTTGAACCAATCACACTTACTTTCAGGTGCGAAGCCTGTCCGTTTTTAAAATAGATACGATGGGTCGCTTTCTGAAAATCAGCCTCAGTCGCTTTATAAATATTAACAAATTTCTGCGGATTTCTATCCACTAACGGGAACCAGGAGCTTTGCACCTGTACCATAATTTTATGCCCTTTTTTAAAGCAATGTGCAGCATCCTGCATATCAAATTTAACTTCTGTTACTTCTCCGGGTACCATTGCTTCTGGTGCAGAGAAGCTTTTCCGGAATTTTGAACGCATTACTTCGCCACGTACCATTAACTGGAAACCTCCCATTTTTGTACCTTTCAGCGGGCTGTCATTGGGTGCATTTGCAGGGTATACATCAATCAGTTTTACTACAAAATCGGCATCTGTTCCTGTAGTGCTCACAAAAAGATCTGCTAATAAATTGCCAGAAATCAGTACATCATCTTGCAGTACTTCTGTCTGGTAAACCAATACATCTGGTCTCCTTGCAGCAAAACGCTGATCTTCATACATATAGTCGCTCCCCCGATCAATGCGGATCTCACTAGTATAAGGAACAGGTTTGTCTGGATCGCTAACAAACTCATCATAACCAATGCCAGTTATTGTTGGCGCTTCGAATGAGAGCTTTCCATTTTCATGAAAATACAAGTTCTTAGCTTTTGCTTCGGCCGGGGGCCATGCACTATATTTTTTCCATTGGTTAGAACCTGTTTCAAAGATTGTAGCTTTTGCTAATTCAGGATTTGCTGTTCCTTTCAGGTAATGGTTAAAAAATTCCAGCTCTAGCTTTTCCCGAAAAAACGGACCTGTTTCGCTATAGAAGCGTATATTCCCTAGCGCATCATTATTGCCCCTGGTCCAGCTACCGTGTGTCCATGGTCCCATTACCAGGTGATTTGGAGCTTTAGGTTTGTTTTTTTCTATTCCCCCAAATGTCTTTAAAGGTCCGTATGGATCTTCCTGGTCAAACCATCCGCCAACGGTCATCACAGCGGGTTTTATATTTTTAAGGTGAGGTACAGGTGTACGCGACTGCCAGAAGGCATTGTAAGTCTCGTTCTCCATCATTTCGTTCCAGATCGCATTCTTTCCTTTAAAATAGCGTTCATCCAGATTTTTAATCGGTCCCGCATTTTTATAAAACTCATAGGCATCCGGTGTTCCGTAACCATTAAAAGACACAGCATGGTTTGGTGTCGGTTCTGGTCTTGCTGCACCGTAGTAGGAGAGGAAAGAGAAAGTGCCCATTAAGAAAAATGCACCGTTATGATGCCTGTCATCGCCCATAAACCAATCTGTAACTGGTGCTTGCGGCGATGCTGCTTTTAATGCTGGATGTGCATCGATGGTAGTCATAGTGGTATAAAAACCAGGAGCAGAAATACCCCAGGTGCCAACTTTTCCATTGTTATTGGGAATGTTCTTCACCAGCCAGTCGATCGTATCATAACTATCGGAGCTTTCATCCACCTCATTTTTCTTCTTTTTATTTGGAATATATGGGCGGGTAGCTACAAATTCTCCTTCAGATAGATAGCGTCCTCTAACATCCTGATAGACGAAAATATAACCTTCGTTTGCAAAAAGCATGGAAGGCCCAAGTGTCATTTTGTACAGTCCTTCTCCGTACGGACCAGCGCTATAGGGCGTCCGGTCAAACATGATCGGATACTTTTTAGATCCATCTTTAGGAACATAGATCACCGTAAACAGCTTTGCACCATCGCGCATAGGAATCTGCTTTTCGATTTTAGTGTAGTTATTGCGGACATATGCCGAATCTATTTTATAAGTTGCCGGTCGTTGTGCAAATACGCCGAACGACAGCATAGATAGCGCTGCCGAGAGAATATAGTTTTTTCTTGCTGAAGAATTCATACAGGCCAAAATACTCATATTGTTAGAAATTGGAGCGCTGGATTGAAAAAATCTAGTGACCCCTATGTGTACAAGTACGATTTAATTTCCAGTTTACCAAGTGTGCAGCGGCAACAATCAGACCGCCAATAGGGATAAAAATTGGCTCCAATGCTTCCAATCCTGAAAAATGGCCGATTGCTATCAGTATAAATCCAGTTATCAAAACAAGGAACGGCAATAATTTGCGGTGCTGTTTCCGGTAAGATAAACTTAAGGAGAGGGTACCTAAAACGGCAGAAATAGCAATCATGGAAATCTCTACCCATTCATTAGCCATAAATTCTAATCCAAGCAAAGGCAGGACAGTAATAAAAATTGGTACAAGGGCACAATGGATTGCACATAAAGTAGAGGCCGTAAATCCTATGCGATCGAGATTTTGTGTAGTTTTTGAAATGGCCATAAAATAAGTAGCTGATAAGCTGCAAATATAGAAGCAACACCATTGCATTTGTGTTGTTGTTCCGTCATATTCACATTTACTGTATCATTTAGCAATCGCGGTATAGCTATGCCGTATCCTATGCTTTTAAATAATAGTCTGCGTTCATCTCTTCATGAGGTACCAGGTTATTCCAGATAATTTGCACTCCATCAGTGCTGCTTATATGTTTAAATTCAATTTCCCTGCGTAATTTATTCACCATTAAACACTCTTTGGCAGAAAGGTAAAAGTCATGCTCCTGAAAAAATTCCATCAGCCGGTTAAAGCTTCTCCTAAGAAACTTATCCGTCTCCATCATTTGCTGCAAAGCGCTGATGTGCCTTAAGATTATAGCATGTTTTACTTGTGGTTTAAGGTTAGGGATAAGGTCGATCAGACCATCTTCAGAAATCACCACCAGCATAGTTTTAGCCTTATTTTCCATGTGTTCATAGTAGCGGACGGCAGAATTATATCTTGCGCCTCTTGATGAATCTCCGTTTTTGGTAGCGATACCGTCCAATATTACTCCTATTGCATGGCAAGTACAATCCGTATCGATCAGCACCGCACCGTCAATAGAAGTAATCTGATGAATGATATCCTTATTAATTCTGATGGGTTTAATTTTAAAACACTGGCTGCTTAGCCTTACCGCTTCCTCTGCTGCTTCGGAAGATATCGCCAGAATGGTTCCGTGTTTTTGTTTAGTTGCTTCCATTGTAATGTCCCACAGGTTGTGGAGCCTTACTTTATCAATGCCAGGAAACAGCCTTTTAAGATTACTATAAAACTTCTCCCGGTTAATCCTTTCATTATACAGATCTGGCATCCGAAAGGCAACTGATACCATAATTTGTTCATGGTGGACAACTTCCCAGTGGAAATGTTTGGTAAAATTAACTGTAAATAGTGATTCGTCGTGGTAATTGTATTTTCCTGTTAGCTGACAGAGGCCGTAGATCAGCACTGCGTCGGATAAGATCAGTTGTTTATGATCGGCCAGTTCGAGAAACTTCCTCACTTTCCGAAAATCTTTGATATGGATAGGGTTTTCCAGTTCCATTGTAATCTTCACGTTGGCATGGTCTTTCCGTGCAATTACCATTTTGCCAAATCCTTCGGCGCCTTCATATTTTAAAGAAGAGATAGTATTACAAGCGTCGTAAAGTACATGCAGCCCGTTCAGATTTTGTCCTGCCATAGAAACAGTGACCATAAAATCATGCCCCGCTTTACTCACTAGCTCGTCACGACTTTTAGTGAGTACATTAAAATCTGCCTGTGATTTCGCTTTTAAGGCATTAGCGCTGGCATCTAGGTAAACTTTGATTACACTTTCTATAAAAGAGCGACTTATTTTTTGTCCGCCGTAAGACCGGTCTTTACTTAAGGAATAATAAGTATTTAAAAGTTTTTTATTCAGTTCTGTAACTACATAAACCAGGTAACCATCTATGTGTGCTGGAGCGGATATGAAATGCTCACTGTTTTTCCCGGTGGGGTGCGTTCTTAGAATCCGCTGTATTTCGGTGGTATAAGCGGTGCTTAACAGCCGTGTGCGTACTTTTTCTTCAGCGTTGCTATCTTTAAGCAAGCTGTGCTGTATACCAATAGGCTGCAGGGAGCGAAAGTCAGCTATACAATAATCACAATCAGGGCATTCCATGCTCAAAAATGGACGGTTGGTTTCGGGGCTATGGAGGATAGCGATCAGGAAGATCTTTGGTACAAGACGTTCATCTAATGAATTGAAAAGTTCTTCTGCTGCCAGTTGCAGAGAGATCTGGCAATGCTGCTGATGTTCCCAAATTATATTTTTGCAGTCCTTCATAGCTGATATCGTATTTTTTTAGTAAATGATCTTCGCTATATTATCTGGGTTTAAGTAATTATTTGTTAACTGTCCAACAAAGATATTTGAACTTTCCATGTAAAAGTGTTAAAGAAAGTTAATTAGGTAATGATAACTTTACTACATTAGGTCTTCAAATTTTCGAAAAACCAAATGCAAACCAACAAGGTCTCTACGGCTGCTTTAACTGCAGCTATTCTCGTAGCTTCTTTAGGCTACTTTGTAGATATATACGACTTACTGCTTTTCAGTATTGTGCGTATCCCCAGTTTAAAATCTTTAGGCCTTAGCGGTGCTGAACTAACTGACACGGGGATTATGCTCCTAAATGTTCAAATGATAGGCATGCTGATCGGCGGTGTATTGTGGGGCATGCTGGGAGATAAAAGAGGCCGTTTATCCGTACTGTTCGGCTCGATATTCCTGTACTCGACAGCCAATATCGCGAATGGCTTTGTTGATTCTGTAAATGCGTACGCGGTATGGCGGTTTATTGCCGGCCTTGGCCTTGCAGGGGAACTTGGTGCAGGGATCACGCTGGTGGCAGAGCTTATGCCTAAAGAAAAGCGGGGGTATGCGACTACAATAGTTGCTTCTGTGGGGGTTAGCGGTGCGGTTGTTGCCTATTTTATTGCACAGGCATTTGACTGGCGGACTTCCTTTTTTATTGGCGGCGGGTTAGGCCTGCTGTTATTGTTACTGAGAGTAGGGGTTGCCGAGTCAGGAATGTTCAGTGAATCTAAAGAAGCGGACAACCGCGGTAATTTCTTCGCTTTATTTAAGAATAAGACCCAGTTGATGAAGTATATCAGGTGTATCCTTATTGGGATACCGCTATGGTTTGTAGTTGGGATATTAATCACATTTTCTCCGGAATTTGGAAAAGTATTGGGCGTACAGGGAGAAGTAAGCGCCGGGGCCGCAGTGGCCTGGTGTTATGGAGGCATCGTGATTGGCGATATTGCAGGCGGATTGTTAAGTCAGCGTTTAAAGAGCCGCATCAAAGTAGTATATATTTACCTCACGCTTTCTGCACTTGGTATTACCGCTTACTTTATGCAACAAGGACTTACCTTGGAGCATTTTTACTGGTTATGTGGTACAATTGGTTTAACGGTAGGCTATTGGGTAATCTTTATGACTATTGCAACCGAGCAATTTGGCACCAATATCAGAGCGACGGTTACCACTACAGTACCAAACTTTGTCCGCGGTGCAGTTGTTCCATTAACATTATTGTTTCAAGCTTTAAAGCCGCTGTACAATGGGTCGATTATCTATTCTGGCATTACGGTTGGTGTAGTCAGTTTAGCATTGTCATTTTTTGCATTAAGCAAAATGAAAGATACATTTTCCAAAGATCTGGATTATGTAGAGGAGTTTTAAAGAGATAGTTGATTTAAATAATAAACATGGATTATATATTAGGTATTGATATTGGCACTGGCAGCACGAAAGCGGTTGCAGTAGGATTAGACCATACTGCTTTTGAGAGCATTCAGTATTTTTATCCTACAACTGCAAAACATACCGGCTATAGTGAGCAAGATCCAGAGCAGATATGGGATGCCTTCCAGCAAAGCATTAAGGAGGTGATACAGAAAATAGGCGCTGCTCCCCATACAATTAGTTTAAGCAGTGCGATGCACAGTTTAATTGCTGTCGATGAAAATGGTAAGGCCCTTGCACCAATGATGACCTGGGCAGATAGCAGAAGTACAGCTATCGCAGAATCATTGTTATCATCTGCAGTGGGTATGGAGTTATACAAGCTTACCGGTACGCCCATCCATTCCATGTCGCCGTTATGCAAGGTAATATGGATCAGAGAGCATCAGCCCACCCTCTTTAAAAATACTTTCAAATTCATTTCGATTAAAGAATATATCTGGTATAAGCTGTTCCGGACTTTTGAGTGTGATTATTCTATTGCTTCCTGTACGGGGCTAATGGAAATAGAAGAGCTGAGGTGGTGTGATAAAGCGCTGGCCGCTGCTGGGATTACCGTGGCACAGCTTTCCACTCTTGTGCCTACAACTTATGTGCACAAAGATTTTGACCCAGCCTATGCACTGCCTTTTCTTAAGGCAGGAACTCCGTTTGTTATTGGTGCCAGTGATGGCTGTCTTGCAAATTTAGGTACCGGGGCAATTAAACCAGGTATGGCTGCATTAACAATAGGGACGAGTGGTGCATTACGGGTAGCAGGCAGCCAAGCTGTGTTTAATGAAAAAGCAATGACCTTCAGTTATTTGCTTGATGAAAATATCTTTATTAACGGCGGACCGATAAATAATGGGGGTATTGCGCTTAAATGGCACTTAAAGAATGTATTAGGTAAAGAAGAACTTGATGAAGCTGACTATGATAGAGCTTTTGAGGGAGTGGAGAAAATTGCAGCCGGGGCGGATGGGTTGATCTTCCTGCCGTACTTACAAGGGGAACGTGCACCGATATGGGATTCAAAGAGCTGTGGTACCTTTTTTGGGATAGGTTTAAAACATCATCAGCCGCATTTTACGCGTGCGGTGATAGAGGGTATTTGTTTTGCTTTGAACGATGTGCTGCAATCCCTGGTTGCCTCGGGCCAGCAAATTGATCAGCTTAACGTAAGTGGCGGTTTCGTTTCTTCACCGGTGTGGCTGCAGATACTGGCAGATATTACAGGAAAAAAGCTGGTGCTGGCTACCACCGAAGATGCTTCTGCGGTAGGAGCGGCTTACCTTGCTATAAAAGCAACACACCTGTCTGCCGTTTATCCTTTACCAGAGTTAAAGGATAACAGGATTATCACCCCCATTGAAAACAAGCATATTCATTACCAGCGTTATTTTAATATATACAAGAAGTTATACACAAGTCTTAAGGGGGCAATGCACGAATTAAATGACTTAAGCTGAGCGCCTATTGCTGATGAACAGTGTTATACGCTTTAACGAGCGACTGGATAGTTTTTGTATCAAAACTGTTCATACTTTTAACCCGTTCTGTTAAGTCATTATCATCAGAAAATTTCTCTAATAAGGTTTTTTTGATGTATTCGGTGTTAGCATCAGTATTATTTGCGTCAGGTGTGATCTCTAACATATCTCCCGTACCTGGTTTTTCGATATAGTACAATCCCGGGCGCACTGCCTCGGGTTGTTCGTCATCTCTCCGGCCGCCGCCAAAGCTTACACCACCGCCAAATCCTACACCACTATATCCCCCTGATCCAATTCCGATCCCAATGGATGGCATAAATCTAAGACGACTGCGTTTTTTCTTTTGTGCACCAGTACTGCCACCCATCGAGTATAAGTTAACAGCTCCTGCTTCTACCAATTTAAAAAAACGGTAATCAGTGCGTTTATTAGTCACGAATGTTTTGCTTACATAGGTTTCCCCATTCCACATAAATTCTTTGATGTCTTTTGCCTTAAATTGCTGAACTTCTCCATCATCTGTTTTTATACCTACTGTTTGGAAGTCTGTACCCTGCACTGTTCCCCTAATAAAATTCCCATCAGAGATAATCACTGCGTCTTGTGCAGCTGCCTTAAGTGTAAGGATAGAAAAGAGCAGAAATATGCCCAGATATTTTATCGTTTTCATAACAATTCAAATTACGTAAATTCTTTTGACATAAGCTGTCATCTGTTATTCAGATATTTCTTCTCTTTTTGTTAAATTTTGTTAAATCAGGCAAACTGATCATCATCACGGGGCAAACAATCCAATTTATATTACGTTATGCTGTTATGTTTGAAAAATCTTATCCTCATCGCATTTTTAAGAAACCGGCCTCCAATTGGATAGATCGGCTGGTGTATTTGATGGACGAGCAGTTTCGTATTCCGGGAACTAATTTTAGGTTTGGATTTGATCCGTTAATGAACCTTTTTCCTTTTGTTGGTGATATGACTGGTTTTGTAATTTCCGCAGGTCTTTTATTGGCAATGGCTAAAAAAGGTGCCGGCAATAAATTAGTTGTCCTCATGTCAATCAATATATTTCTTGATGCAACGATTGGTGCGATTCCAATCCTGGGTCAACTGTTTGACTTCTTTTTTAAAGCAAACAGCAGGAACCTCAAGCTCATGAAAGAGCATTATGTAGAAGGTAAACACCAGGGCAGTGGTAAGAATACACTTTTGCTCGCTTTATTTATTATGGCGCTGATATTTATATTACTTGTCATGTTATTGTGGAAAATCGGCGAATGGATTATCTCCATCTTTTAATTGCTAATTTGCGGTCAGTCTTTTACGGTATTCCTTAATCGCATTCGTGATATTACTTACAATCTCCTGTCTGCCTGCCGGAGAATTCATATATTCTTCTTCGGACGGATTACTTATAAAACCAATTTCGGTCAGCACCGCAGGCATCCCTGCTTTTGCGAGTACCGCGAGGCTCTGCATTTTTACATCGCGGTTAACACGGCCGGATTTAACATATTCGTCTTGTAAAGAACGTGCAAATCTAATGCTCTCTTTACGAAAAGCATTTTTATAAAGTGAAAGCAAGATAAAACTTTCCGGATCATTTGGGTTGTATCCCTCATAATTGTTTTTGTAATCTTTTTCGAGTAAAATTGAAGCGTTCTCGCGTACTGCAACATCCTGTTCATCTACTCTTCCTGCACCAGAAACAAAAGTTTCTACACCCCTGCTCTCTGTTCGTCCTCTCATTTTTGCGGGCATCGAATTACAATGTATCGATATAAATAGATCTGCACGTGCCCGGTTAGCAATTTCTATACGTTCGTATAAAGGAATAAATACATCTTCTGTACGAGTATAGATCACCTTTATATTTTCGCTCTCTTTTTCTATATTTTCTCCCAATAATAGGGCTACCGCCAGGGCCACGTCCTTTTCTTTAGAAAATAATCCATGTGTAGCACCGTCTTTTCCTCCGTGACCCGCATCAATAACGATGATAAAAGGTTTAACCGGGGTTGGCGGCGGGGTTGCGGTTACTGGTATCTGTGCGCTAACATAAAAACAGGGGAAAATAAATAAGGCAGAGAGTATAAATTTAAATGGATTCTTGTTCTTTATATATTGGGGCATGTTGATGTATTGGTTTAATCAAAAATACAAAGATAACGCAGAAAATTTAAACTTAGTTTATCACCATTTGGCGTAAGGGGATATAAAAAAATTGCGTTAAGCCAGGGAACTGGAATGGGCTGGCAGCAGATAACAAGTTAAGCTATCTAGATTAGAATTTCTTTATAAAGAAAGGATAACTTCGTACGACTGAAGATAAATAGTGTAACTTAAGTTGCAATTCTACTGATTTGTATATTTATTTAAACTGCGATCCGAATCATTACGTAAGTATTTTTAACCAAATAAATAGGTATGAATAAAACCTTATCAAGGTTTAAAAGGTGTTATGTATGAAAATACTAGTTATACATACTTATTATGATCAGAGATCAGATGAGGACATCGTAGTTGAAAATGAAGTTGATTTATTAAAATCAGGTGGATATGAAGTGGAGTTATTACACTTTAATAATGATGGCAATGTATTTTTGAAGTTGCTTCAACTTCCTTTCAATTTCCATTCTTATAGCCAGGTTAAAAGCAAAATAAATACATTTAAGCCTGATATTATACATCTGCATAATCTTCATTTTGGTGGCTCTCCCTCAATTATCTATGCCGCGAAAGAATTTAAGCTCCCAATTGTCTGTACGCTGCATAATTACAGCCTGATCTTTCCTCCGCCAGTTCTTTTTGCTAAGAAAAAATCGTTTGCGGATAGGGTCAGGAAAAAGTTTAACTGGACAATGCTTAAGCACAAAATTTTTCAAGATCCGGTCTTCTATGCTGTATGGCTTACCTTGTCAACGAAATTGCATTCCGCTATCCGCACCTGGGGATTAGTTGATGAGTTTATACTTCCTGGCGAACATATCAGGCAATTCTATCTGCAGTCGGGCTTTAGCCGCTACAGCGAACGGATGAGTATTAAGCCATATTACTATAATGAAATTGCCACGCAAGAACCAAAGCAAACGGCCGATAATTATTATTTATATATGGGGCCGCTCACTGATGAAAGAGGTATACCCGTTTTGCTTGAAGCTTTTGCTGATAATCAACTGCCTTTAAAAATAGCGGGTACAGGCTTTTTGAGGCGATTAATCATTGGCTATAGTTTACATTATCCCAATATTACCCTACTAGGTCAGCTATCAAAAAAGGAGAATGCAGAACTGCTCCAAAATGCAACTGCATTACTTTATCCGGCAATAAACTGTGATGCAGGTACCGAAATAATGATGTCATTCTCTAAAGGTGTACCGGCAATCTGCTCAACAATCAGCAATACCAAAGACATGGTAATAGATCAATATAATGGGCTGTTTTTTGAAACTGGAAGTGCTAAAGATCTAGAGGCAAAAGTAAGATACTATCAAGATTTGCCTTTAGCAGAAAAAACAGATTATCGCGAACGTGCGCGAAGTTCTTATCTCGATAAATATACGCCTGCAAAAAATATAGCACAGCTAACGGAGATCTATAAATCATTGCTGACTAGTAGTGGATGATAGTTTATTTTGGCTGATCATATATAGTAGTCCTAAAATCCTTGTTTATTATCATAGTTTTAATACATTTACAATGTATTGTTGTCTTAATTAATTTTTTTCTATGAAGATCCTTGTGTATGATGATTTAGCTGTGGGCCGTTTGGGTGATAAAGTAGAAAAGGTGACAAAATATTTAGTGGAAGGTGATTTTCCTGCAGCCGATGTAAAGAAGATGAGTAATGGTTTTTACCGTGCAAAGTTGGATGATACTAATCGCCTGCTTTTTTGCTTCGGCAAATATGAGGGCGATACTTATATATTTATCCTCGAAGTTATCCATAATCATGCTTACGAAAAATCAAAGTTCGTTAATGGAGCGGCCATTCAGGAAAATAAACTGTTACCACTGCTATCAACTGCAGACCTTACAGAAGAAGAATATACACAGGTAAGCTATATCAATCCCCATAAAAAATCATTTCATATTCTTGATAAAATTTTGTCATTTGATGACCAGCAGGAAGAAGTCTTGTTTTTGCCAACACCCAGTATTATCATTGGTTCTGCGGGGAGTGGCAAAACTGCATTAACGCTCGAAAAGTTGAAAATGCTGAAGGGGAATATTCTTTATATTACACTTTCTCCTTACCTGGTAGAAAATGCGGGCCACCTTTACGCATCTTTCGGATATGATAATAAAAAGCAGCAGGTAAATTTTCTGTCTTTTTATGAATACCTTTCTACGATAGCAATGCCTTTAGGTAAAGAGGCCGACTTTACAAGTTTTGAGCGGTGGATACACCGCTATACCCAAAGTCATAAGATAAAAGATGCTTACCGGATTTTTGAAGAGATAAAAGGGGTAATTACGGGGGCTGTTATAGATAAGCCTTATCTTTCACTAGAAGAATATATGGCGCTGGGAATAAAACAATCTATATTTTCTGTGGCAGAGCGCGCGCAGGTTTATGACTTGTTTACAAAGTACAGGAGCTGGATTGCCGAAGAACAATACTTTGATAGTAACCTGGTTGCCTACAATTTGTTGAATAAGGTGACGGCTGTATACGATTATATTGTGGTAGATGAGGTACAGGACCTCACTACTGTTCAACTTACACTTATTCTCAAATCGCTTATAAATCCTTCTAATTTTGTGCTTTGTGGTGATTCTAATCAAATAGTACATCCTAATTTTTTTTCCTGGGCACAAATCAAGACACTTTTCTATAAACAAGAGCTGAAGGCGAGCATTGTTAGGGTACTCGCAACAAATTACAGGAATACACCAGAAGTAACGGCGATTGCCAACCAGCTTTTGTTAATTAAAAACGCGCGTTTTGGATCTATTGATAAAGAGAGTACCTACTTAGTAGTGCCTAATTCTAACCAAAAAGGGGAGGTAGAATATTTGGAGAATAGTCAGAAAATCAATGCAGATCTAAATTCTAAAACCAGCTTATCTACCAAGTTCGCAGTGCTGGTACTTAGAAATGAAGATAAAGCTGCAGCGAGAAAATTTTATGCTACCCCTTTGCTCTTTTCCATACAAGAAGCCAAAGGGCTGGAATATGAAAATATTATCCTTTATAATACGATCTCTACTTATGGAAGCGAATTTGCAGAATTAACCAATGGGGTTACCATTGAAGATCTTAAACCAGAGTCGCTGCTTTATTCAAGGGCAAGGGATAAAGCAGATAAATCTTTGGAAGAATACAAATTTTACGTCAATTCTCTTTACGTAGGGATCACCCGGGCCGTAAAGAACCTGTATGTGATTGAAGCTAATAAAAAACATGCACTGCTTTCTTTACTAGGATTGGTTGATTTTAAGCAGGGCTCTTCCCTAACTAACCAAACTTCCAGCAAAGATGAGTGGCAGAAGGAAGCCAGAAGATTAGAGCTGCAAGGTAAACAGGAGCAGGCAGACGCAATCAGGGAGCAAATCTTGCAGGTTAAGCCCGTACCCTGGTCGGTTACTACAAAAGAGCTTTTTCCAGACCTGCTGGAGCAAGGCTTAAATCCGGGATCTTACAATAGAAAGGCAAAGGACCGCTTGTATTATTATGTTCTTTTTTATCAGCTTGATAAATACCTGCCTAAATTGGCCGAGTTAAAATATCGTCCTGCAGAGCGGTATGCGAAATTAGGCTATGCAGAGATTAACCTTGGGCTGATCAATACTTATATCCAGGACAATGTAAAGCTACTGAAGCCCTATTTTTTAAATTATGGTGTCGACTTTAGGAATGAGGTGAATTTTACGCCGATAATGTGTGCAATGATGTCAAATGCAGGCAAGACAGCAGATTATCTATTAGAAAATGGCGCCAATATCGATCTCCAGGAAAATTCTGGAAAGAATGTTTTTCAGCGGGAAATTTCTTGTGTTTATGAGGATCATCCGGGAAGCAATTTTTTAAAAGAATATATGTTTAATCCATATTATACCAGGATTAGGCCTGATAGTATCAAGGTGAGGATTAATAACCAATTGATCAAAGTGAATAGTCATGAGGGAGAGTTTTTAATCCTGAATATAATGTTGTCTGTTCTTAGTACACATTTAAACCGTGGTACTAAACCCAGTGTAATTGATGAGGTGACGCTAGAATTAAAAGGAATTGCAATGATGAATCAGCCGGGTTTCCTTAGCATAGATTTCATTAATTTTTACGATGGTTTGGAGGAGCATGTACTGCCAGGGTACCGTCGTAAACCGGCTTATGTAAATTCTATTTTGAGTAAAAACGAATTAAATAGAAAAGGTAAAAGCAATAAAAAGCTGTTTTTTCGGTGTGACAGGGGAGAATATCTTCCACATCCACTGATGGAAATAAAGGTCGGTAAGGATTGGGTAAATATTTATGATAATATAGATATGGAGAACCTGCAAGAAATGAACAAGGAGGCAGGAAGATTAAGGATTTTTTCAATGATCAAACAGTTCCGTCAGCAACTGGAAGAAGACCCTGAGGCTATACTGGATGCAGCAGCATTTCCGCAGACCTATTAAATGTAAAAACCTGCTAGTTTTAACATTAGCAGGTATTTACATTTAATAGCTTTATTTATTTCAATTGTTTTTACTGACAGCCTCTTTCAGCGTGTTGATCTCCTGTCTTAAATGTTGTATTTCCTTTTTATTCTCGCGATTTTCGATGTATACTAAAATATAGAGTACTAAAAATAACTTCCATAGTGCAAATACAGCTATAAAAATCCATCTCCACATCTTGTGCACCCGCATATTATTAGACGCGGATTCTACTTCAATAAACTGACTGCTTTTTTTTGATTTAGAGTTGCCGTTATTCCCTGGTTTACTAACTGTTAAAGCATCAGCTCTTGGCGTTTCTACCAGCTCATTTATTTCCGATTCAATCTTAAACCAGAAGCCAGGGGGAGGAGGGACAGCCATGTGCTGGGCTATACGTTCCATATCTGTTTCCAGGTCATCCAATGCAGTTTGTATCTCTGGATGCCTGGTTTTTAGATATAATAATTCATTAATCTCAGTTTCTGACGCCGAACCTAAAACATAAGATTCCAGTATTCCGCTTTCAATATACTCGTTAATTTTAACCACCTTTTCTCATTATAGCGAAAGCCTCTTTTAAAGTCTTCCTGATTACATCCTCTGGTTTATTTAATTCAATCGAAATAGCAGCAGTTGATTTGCCATGATAATAAACATCACAAAATACAACTTTTTGTTCATCAGTCAATTGTTCAAGATATTTATTGCGCCCGCTATGCATCACAAGCCCTGTTATCTTATTCGTTTCTAGCTGTTTATTAGTCTGGTTATAATCCGCTAATTTGTTTTTAGCAAACCTTTGCAGCTGGCACCAGCTATTGGTACTTTCCCAATTTATGTCATTGAAATGCACAGAAAGTTCACAAAATAATTTAACAAGCCACTCTTCGGCTAGTTTACGGTCCTGCACTACCTCAATAATATAGCCTAATAACATACCTGCATGCCTGTCATATAGTATGCGTACATTTTCGGCATTACTGTCAACGGATACTTGTCGATTGATTTTTAACATAAATATAACTCTATATAATAAGTTACCCAGCAGATATACATCAAATACCGAACAGTAGCTTACTTTAAGTAATTTTAAAATTAGAGAAAGTTTATAAGAATCAAAAAAATAAGAGGATTTTTGATAGAAATGAAATCAAACGACACAAAAGATACTAATTATCAATTTATGGTTAAATATTGGAGCGATTTACAGCAGCGGAGGTTAAAGTTTTTTGCTGTGGTACTTGATTGATCAATAGATATAATAAATTCATAAGTTTCTGTACTTACAGCCTCTGCTGCAAGTACAGAAACTTACTATAATGATTGCACGGGTTGTTTTTTAATATAAGTTTGCTGGGTTTGTTTTGTAGCCAGCCCATTTAGATCAATAACAATTTGTCCGGCCTCCACTTTTAGAAAATCAAGATCTTCATTTTTCGGGCGGCTTTCTCCTTTTTTCAGCACCTTTAATCCCAGTGCTGCACGGCGCAGGTTATTTCTTTCAAATGATTTTGCTTCATCTGCGTCGCGTTCTTTTTTTAATTCTGCCTCGTTCAGTGTTACACTTTTCTCTCCTTCGCGCTTTTTAAAATCGGCAATATCTTCCAGCAGATATTTATAACCTGGATTTTTGCTCATACGGTCTTTATGCAATTTACGCAGCTGTGGTAATACTTCTGTTAAATTGGCTATGGGTGTGTAGGTGCTCTGTTTAATCACGTCGAATGGCAATGCAGAGGGCTCTGTATCTTCACCGTATTTATCAAGTCCGATTATTGCCGGGAACTCAATATCCGGGGTTACGCCTTTGTGTTGCGTAGAGCCACCGCTGATCCTGTAGAATTTGGCAATGGTAAGATTAAGCTGACCAAGCTGATCAGTTTTAGGCTGGCCTTTAGCTTTAATTGCACTAAGAAATCTTTCTTTAATAGATGAGTTAATTACATCATTGAGGTTATATACTGTTTGAACCGTACCCTTACCATATGTTTGTGTACCTAATACTAATCCACGTCCATAGTCTTGTATAGCCGCAGCAAAAATTTCAGAGGCAGAAGCACTAAACCTGTCTACCATTACTGCCATTGGCCCTTCCCACGCAATAGCAGGGTCCTCATCTTTATCGATCTCTACACGGTTCCGCGTATCACGTACCTGCACAACAGGGCCTGTTTTAATAAATAAACCGGTTAGCTTGATAGCTTCTACTAACGACCCGCCGCCATTCTGACGTAAATCTATCACCACGCCGTCAACTTTCATTTGTTTTAGTGTATCCAATATGAGTTTTACATCGCGTGTAGTACTGGTATAATTGGGGTCATGTGCATTATATGCCTCAAAATCAAGGTAAAAAGCAGGGACGTTGATGATACCTATTTTAATGGTTTTACCATTTTCCTGGTAAGTGCGGATTTCTTTTTTTGCAGATTGATCTTGTAGGATAATCTTCTCCCTAATCATTTCCACAATTTTAGGTTTTTCTGATGCTGGCTTGCCTTTAGCTAAGATCTTTAATCTTACTACTGTTCCTTTTGCCCCGCGGATCAGCGCAATTGCATTGTCCTGTCTCCAGCCTACCACATCCTGGAATTCTGCCTGTCCTTGTGCTACACCTACAATACGGTCGTCAATATTGATCTGGTGGCTCTTATCTGCAGGACCGCCTGGGATAATGGTTTTAATGGTTACATATTCATTTTCGGTAAGCAGCGATGCGCCGATACCTACTACAGAACGTGACATTTCTATATTAAACTGTGCTGCATTAGCAGGGTTAAAATAATTTGTATGCGGATCTATAGAATTAGTTAAAGCGTCCATAAATGCTTGGAAAACATCCTGATTAGAAAGCTTGTTGAGTTGCGAAAGCAAGTTCTCATAACGTTTTTTTAGTGTCTCCTTGTTTTTGGCCATATCTGGGGCAGCCAGCTTTAGGTTTAGCAGGTCATATTTTACACGTTTACTCCACAGGTTGTCCATTTCTGTTTGAGAAGCTACCCACGGCAAGTTATCACGGTCAAAAGTAAAGTCTTCTACTTTAGTAAAATCAAAAGGTTTGTTCAGCTGGCTAAGAGAATACTTAACATGCTCATTATATCGCTTTTTGTAGGTGTTGAAAATCAAAAAAGCATTATTCAGGTCACCGGCCATAATTTCATCATCCAGTGTCTTTTTAAAGGGCTCGAAGCTTTTAATATCTGATGCCAGAAAATAGTTGTGATTTTCATCGAGCGCTTTTATATAGCGGTCAAATATCACTTCGGATATCGAATCATTAAGTGGTACTTTTTTGTAATTGTAATTCGTAATCATCTCTGCAATTGTCTTGCATACAATGCTTTGCTGCTCATCAGGTTTTAAATCGCCCGGCAGGGTTGCCGGCTGTGCAGTACAAGCTATTGGAGCGCTTAAGGCAAATACAATATATAGTGATTTAAATATATTTTTATTCTTCATCAATCAATTTAGTTTAATAGGATCAGTTTAGCAGTGTATTTTGTGAATGGATAAATATAACGTAAAAACAGTTACAAAAAATGTGCTGACCGTAGCTTAATTCACATCTTTAATTTTTTCTGCACACAAGATAGCTCCTGCATGATCTTTACGGATGACCAGCAGGCGGAAGATAAACCGTGACACAAGGATTACGAAACGGATGGTCAAATCTGGCTTTTCGGCTTTTTAAACAACGGAAATCTTTTGTTAAAGTCATTTCTACTTCCATACCCTTTATTAAATGTATTAACTGCTACCTTGTGTAATAGGCATATAATACAACCAATAAAAATTGAATAGCCCGATAGATTTTAAGATTATGAGGAACAATATCATCAGATCAGATTCGGCGTATACAGCATCATCAAATACGCCCGGTACTGAATATTACGAGTTAAAGGTTTATACTTTCACAAACGAAAAACAACAAAAGCTTGTTGAAGATTTTTATAGTACGGCAATACCAGCGTTAAATCGTCTTCGCGTTAAAAACGTAGGTGTATTTACAGAATTAGTACCTGCATCATTAGCCAGATTGTATGTTTTTATTCCTTACGGCAGTCTGGAACATTTTGCACAGGTCAACGCCGGACTCGAAAGGGATGAGGTATACCAGAAAAATGCAGCGGCATATTTATCTGCGCCGGCAACAGCACCTGCTTACGAAAAACTAGAAAGTTCCCTAATGAAGGCTTTTAAGAATTTTCCAGAAATGATTGTGCCGAAAAAACAGGACCGCATTTTTGAGTTGCGCCAATACCAAAGTCTGGGTGAAGCGGCTGGAAAAAAGAAAATAGAAATGTTTAACGATCAGGGGGAGATTGACATATTTAAACGCCTGCAATTTCATCCTGTATTCTGGGGCGAAACTATTATTGGTCAGGAAATGCCAAATCTAACTTACATGGTAACATTTGATGATCTTGCTGCTAAAGAATCTCTTTGGGCAACGTTCATAGATGATGCGCAATGGAAAGAAGTTAGTGTTTTGCCTGGTTATTCAGATGAACTGCTAATTAAGCTGATCATTTCAACAGTATTGATACCTACTAGTAATTCCCAGATTTAATTTACCATAGTAATAAACCCAAAGATTTAATTCAATATCCTGACTTTATGAGTGAATTTAAAGTAGCAATTTTAGACGATTACCAAAACATTGCGTTGTCCAGCGCCGATTGGACTGTTTTAAACGATAAGACTGCTGTCACAGTTTTTAATAACCACCTGTTTGAAGAGGAGGCGATTATTGAACGGTTAAAACCATTTGATGTAATTTGTGTGATGAGGGAGCGTACACCGCTGACTAGAAGCTTGCTGGCAAATCTTCCAAATCTAAAACTCATCGTTTCTACTGGTTTAAGAAACGCAGCTATCGACACGGGTGCGGTAGAAGAATTTGGAATCGAACTGCAACATACCGGCTACGTTACTACTGGTGCGCCGGAGTTAACATGGGCATTGCTAATGGCTATTGCGAGAAATATACCAGCAGAAAATCAGCAGGTGAAGAATGGTGGATGGCAGACTACCGTTGGGGTAGATTTAAAAGGAAAGACCTTAGCGTTGCTCGGCTTGGGTAATATCGGCCAAAAGATGGCTGCAATTGGAAAAGCTTTTGATATGCATGTTATTGCGTGGAGCGAAAATCTAACAGAAGAAAAGGCCGCTTCCTTTGGTGTAAAGTATGTTAGCAAAGAGTCGCTATTTAAGGAAGCCGATTTTTTGACAGTTCTGTTGGTTTTAAGTGCAAGAAGCAAACATATCGTAGATCTGGCAGATTTACAGTTAATGAAACCTGCTGCTTATCTGATCAATACTTCTAGAGGGCCATTAGTAAATGAGGCGGCTTTGATCGAAGTATTAGAAAATAGGCAGATTGGTGGCGCAGCCCTGGATGTTTTTGAGACGGAGCCCTTGCCGGCAGACCATCCTTTTAGAAAACTTGATAACGTACTGGCAACACCGCACATTGGTTTCGTTACAGAAGATACTTATAAAGTGTTTTATCAAGATATTGTGAAAATCCTCCATGAATGGAGCGAAAGACGACGTTAATACCAGTTTTTATATAAAAAGTAAAGCCAGACTCTCCAGTCTGGCTTACAAACAAAACTTAGATCTATCAAAATCTACTGGAAAGACTTATACGCTTAGGCATTAGTCTTGACGTCAGGGGTGGATTCGAACCACCGTTACAGGTTTATGAAACCTTCGCCTCGCCACTCGGCCACATGACTATTTGTTAAATCTTTACTGAACTTTTAGATTTAATTCCGATCAACAGGACAAACGTAATAAAAGTCTATTGAATTAGTAGTCTTTTTATTGTCATTTATTTATTATATTTTATAATATATTTTTAATCATCTTTTGGGGGCTGCTTATCTTTTCAGACACACTATAAGATATGAAAATGAATTTCTGATAATTTCCATTACACATGAAGCAAACTACATTATTTCTATTCTTGTATCTAATCAACTATTCAGCTGCTGTATTTGCACAGAAGACCGGGGAGCGGCCAAATATTGTTTTCATTTTAGCAGACGATCTTGGCTATGGGGATGTGGGTGTTTATGGACAAAAATTGATGCTTACACCAAATATCGATCAGCTTGCTAAAGAAGGTACCAGGTTTACAGATTTTTACGCGGGCGCACCTGTATGTTCTCCATCCAGAGGTTCCCTACTGACAGGACTAAATACCGGTCACGCTACAATTAGGGGCAATGCTACCATACAGGGCGGGAAAGGTGGTAAGAAGGGTAAGCAAACCGTATACAGAACAAATTTAAGTAAAACGGATTATACGATAGGAAATTTACTACAAGATGCCGGGTACACGACTTCGCTAGTTGGTAAATGGCATGTTGATGGTTATGATTCACTGGCAACACCATTACAGCGTGGATTTGATCAGTTTACAGGATGGCTGATTGCTTACCCGGAAACATATGCTAGTACCTATTGGCCAGAAAAACGTTATAGAAACGGAACAATAGGTCCGGTTAAAGGAAATGAGAACGGAAAAAAGGGTTATTATTCCACTGATATAGATACTGATGAAGCATTAGCATTTCTTAAAGGACAAAAGAATGCCAAAAAACCATTCTTTTTAATGGTGAATTTTAACAATCCGCATTCACCACTTGATGTGCCCAGCCAAGCCATTTATGCCAATAAAGATTGGCCCGGGGATATGAAGACTTATGCAGCGATGATTTACCATATGGATCGGTCAGTAGCCAGGGTCAAAGATTATCTGATTAAAAGCGGCTTATCAAAAAATACTATTGTCTTCTTTTGCTCTGATAACGGTCCGAGGTCCGAGCCTACCGCCCAGTTATCTGCTGTTGCTGATTTTTTTAATTCTAACGGTAGTTTAAAAGGGTTTAAACGCGACCTTTCAGAAGGTGGCATAAGAGTGCCACTAGTTGTTTGGGCCCCATACCTAAAAAACTTACCGAAAACTACTACCGTGCCAGCCTATTTTGCGGATATCATGCCCACCTTCGCAGACATTGCTGGTCGGTCGGGTGGGTATAAAAGCGACGGCACGAGTATATATCCATATTTAAAATTGCCAGAAACTGAAGTTAAAGATCGCTTCTTATATTGGGAATTTTTCGAACTTGGTTTTGAACAAGCTGTACGTTATGGCAAATGGAAAGCAGTAAAACGCAAAAATAAACTTGAACTTTATGATTTAGACAAAGATATTTCTGAGAAGGACAACATTGCGGCAACACATCCCGATATCGTTAAAAAGATAGAAGATTATCTTTTAACAGCAAGAACAGCCTCTCCATATTGGCCGGTAAAACTGTAACTAAGCCAGTCTTGCTACGCAAGAAAGGAGAAGATAATCATTAAAAAGGTGTTCCTGTTTCAATGGTCTAGGTAAGTGTGTTTAATAAATGGAATGCTTCTTTTACGGCGCGACTGCATATCGATTGCAGTTCGTCTGCAGCTTTCGAAACAACTTCACTATCTTCCGTTGAAAACTCCAGTACATCAAGGCTTGTTTGAAGTAATGGCAACAGACCCATAATTGCTACACTGGTTTTCATATTGTGCGCTATAGCATTTAATTTGATAAAGTCTTTTTGCTGAAAAGCTTGTTGCATGCTTTCAAGGTCTTTAGGAACGTACATGATAAACTGGCTGGTTACCGTTTTTTCATAATTAATATTCCCTTTACTGATATCCTTCATATAAGTGAGGTTTATTAATTGATAGGAAGGAGCTGCCAGAAGTTCCGCTGTATTTTCCTGGTCAGGGTTGGCTGCAATCAACCTGATTATTATTTTAAACAGATCATCTTCATTGATCGGTTTGGCAATATATTCAGTCATCCCATAACTAATGCACTTTTCGCGTTCACCAGTCATCGCATGCGCAGTCATTGCTACAATCGGGACCTCAAGTTTTAATTCTTTACGGATTAATTTTGCTGCAGTATAGCCATCCATTTTTGGCATTTGAATATCCATCAGGATAAGATTATATTTATTCTGCTTAAGCTGATCAATTGCTTCTGCACCATTAGATACAATGTCAAAAGAAGCATTCCATTGCAGCAATAAATGTTTGATCAGACTTTGGTTCATGGTATTGTCATCCACTACTAGTATTTTCAATAAAGGATTGATATAATTCTTAAAAGTCTCCTGATTTTCATCGTGGTCAGCCTTAATCTGTTCATTTGCGATTAGATAAGGAAGCCAGAATTGGAATGAAGTACCTTTGCCTGGTTCACTCGTCACCGTAATATTACCATGCTGTAAAACGATAAGATTTTTAACAATTGATAGGCCGAGTCCCGTACCGCCGTAATTGCGTGTAATATATTCTTCGGCCTGGTTAAACCGGTCAAATATCAGGTTTAATTTTTCCTTTTCAATGCCAATACCCTCATCTGCTATTGTAAAACTGACTTCTATAGCTTTTCCATCAGTTGGGTTACTTTCTACATGGATCCTTATCTTACCCTTTTCACTGAATTTTATTGAATTACCTATTAAATTAACTAGTATCTGCGTTAAACGTGTAGCGTCGCCAAGTAGTGTACCGGGTACCGACGTTCCTATCTGATAACTAAATGATAATCCTTTTTCTCTCACCTTTTCGCTAAACAGCATCTCAATAGAATGCATCAATCCACTAACGCTGAATGGATGGTTAACAATGCGCATCATACCGGCCTCTATCTTCGATAAATCTAATATATCATTGATAATCGTAAGTAAATTTTCTCCCGCGCCCTGTATAGAACAGACAAACTCCTGCGATACCGGATTAAGTTCCTGTTTCTTTAAAAGATTCGTGAAACCTAAAATGGAATTAAGAGGCGTACGGATTTCATGACTCATGTTGGCCAGGAAATTTTCTTTAATTTGCAGTGCGTCCTGTGCTTTTTTTTCGGATATATCCAGCTGTGCTATCAACCTGTTCTGTTTATTGAACTGGCTGATAATAAACCAGCATAGCAGATAGGAACTGATCAGCACAAGGATCAGGAAGACATTTCCAACCCTCGCGGCGATTCGTCCATTTTCGCTGATCTGACCACTTAGGTCAGCCATCACTTTCTGCCGCCTGTCGTAAATATTTCCGGTTATAGCGGTGATCTCATCAGAAACAATTCTTGCTCCCGGATTTGCAATAAAACTCGTGTCATTTAGTTTTCCTGTTTTAAGATATAAGTATTCTAGCTGGTGGGCAACCACAAGTTTATCATTAGCACGTTTAGCGAGCTGGTTCAGATCTTTGACATATTTGGGGTCATTACTTCCTCCCTTTAGCGAATCAAGATACCTCCTTAATTCCAGGGTTTTATCATCAATTCCGGCAAGATGAGAAGTGTCATTTGTGGCAATAGCGGCACGTATCCTATTTTCTATTCCTAATAAATTATGATCTACAGTGCGCAGGTAATTTCCAGCACGTAGTTCATATGACAATTTTTTATTTCCCTGTAGCAGTTCGTTCATATTGGCCACCGCATACAGGCGCAAAAGAATCAAAGCAATAAAGCCCAGGATAAAAGCTAGTATAATGAGGGTATTAACTTTGTTATTACGCATTTTGTGAGTTTAAGGAAGCATGACAAACAGTAAATATGGCCGTAGAAAACCAGTTATCTGTGGCACATTCGTTAAAATCCGTTTTAATATAGTTGAACAGGTTAAAATATTCGATAACCTAAAAAAGGTTTAAACGGCTGTTCAGCTGCTTACGGTAGGCAGCTGCCACAGGTAAAAATTTACCATTGATTACTAGTCCGCCTTCCTGCAGGGTGTCGATTTTATCAATTGCAATAATATATGACCGGTGTATCCTGGCAAATCGTGAAGAAGGGAGTTTTTCTTCGGCAGCTTTCATTGTACTATGTATAGCATATTCCTTGTTGGCGGTATTAAACTTAATATAATCACCCATCGCTTCTGCATATAAGATGTCATCAAGGTTCAACTTGCGGATTATTGCAGAATCCCGGACGAAAATAAAGTTATCATCTTTCAGTTGTACTTTTTCTTTTTTAGCGCTGATCATCTCTTGTGCTTTTCTTACGGCTTGCACAAACTTTATTGGCACGATAGGTTTTACCAGGTAATCGGCAACATTCAGTTCAAACGCATCAATTGCATATTCAGTTTTTGATGTGGTAAAAATGATCACCGTATTTTTGTCGGCCAGGTTTCTCATTAATTCTATACCGTTCATTTCTGGCATTTCAATATCCAGGAACAATAAATCAATGGCTTCTGTTTGCAAATGGTTATACGCATCCATCGCATTGCAGTATTCATGGATTACTTTAAGGCCGACAACCTGACTAGCCAGATGGCTGAGCGTGGAAAGGGCTATTGGATTGTCATCAATGATTAAGCTTGTCATGCTGTTAAAGATAGGTAATTTTTGATTTTGAGCGCACCACGTGTTATATAGTACAAGGGAAAAGTGTTTTTATTTGATAAAATAGGCAGATAATTGAATTTCACATATTAATTCCTTATAAATCAAGGAATAGTCTATATTTATTTGTAAATAATTGTAGCGTTTGTGAATGTTTGCTCGTTTCCTTATAAGGAATCACTCTTAAACTAAATTAACCTGATATATGAAAAATTTTCTACTGCTCTTTTGTACCCTTTTTTTAATTTCTTGTTCTAAGGAAGACGTATATGGTCCTCTTAAACTTACAAACGGCCAGGAAGTTGAACTACTATTAGACCATAGGTATGCGTCTACCAACGACAGGTTGTTATACTTGCCTTCCCAGGAAGATGCAGGCGCATATCTTTCAGGTTTCGAACAAAGAGAGCCTGGTTACACCTATCGCGTGAAAGCAACGTTTAATTATGTGGAAAACCCGCCTGCAGACGGTTCTTCTTTTTGGTACAACTTTGTGGAAGTTATCAGTAAGGAACAGTACAAGGGGAACGATCCTTTTGAGGTGCAACTGATTGTATCTTACGTGCCTGGCGGACCGGTTATCCGTATCGGCAAAGAGGGGAATGATTATTTTATGTCAGATAAAATACAGCTTACTTACACGAACGAATCAGTTGGTAAACAATTAGAGGAAATCTGGCAAAATGCAGCAGAAATACGTCAGAACTGGCAATTAGGCCAGCGTCCAAAATGGCAGGCGATTAAAGCAACAGTTGTGCACGATCAGCGGGCTTTTGGTAAAGCCTATTTGGTACAGCAAATACAATTCCTTTAAGCTACTTATTTAAACAAAGCTGATCAGAATAGATTTACCGCGACCAGTGGTAAATCTATTTTTGCTTTCGGTGCAACTGGTAAAATACATAATATTTTTTACTGTTGACATACCGCTGTCAGCAGACTGGTTTAAATTTGCTAGTGTAAATGGTAATAGTCTATGCAGTCGGTTAATGAAATAAAAAGAAATGCTAAAAAATGATATCCATACATTTTGTCCGGCAAGCAGGCAAGATTGGAGACAATGGTTAATAGAGAATCATAGGTTAAAACAATCCGTCTGGCTTATCTACTACAAGAAGAATGCTGGTATTGCGACGTTAACTTATAATGAGGCGGTTGATGAAGCGCTTTGTTTTGGTTGGATAGATAGTACCAGAAAATCCCTTGACAATGAAACATTTATGCAGTTTTTCTGCAAGCGAAAGCCTGCCAGTGTATGGTCAAAGATTAATAAGGCAAAGGTGCAGCAATTAATTGATGGCGGGTTAATGATGAAGGCTGGTTTCGACAGCATTGAAATTGCAAAACATAATAACTCCTGGACTATTTTAGACGATGTAGAAGAATTAAACATACCAGTGGATTTAACAGAAGAATTTAAAAAGCGGCCAGGTGCAGCAGAGTATTTTCTAAGTTTAAGTAAGTCTGTAAGAAAAAGTATTTTACAATGGGTTGTACTCGCCAGGCGACCAGAAACAAGGCAAAAAAGGCTTGTCGAAATAGCAGAACTCGCTGCTCAAAATTTAAAACCCAAGCAATTTTATTGATAGTATCGTATATATTCAGGCCCTTAGATTATATAGAGAATCATCAATAATTTATAATAGGCTATAAATTAACAATCCCCTGGTCAACACTTAATATATCACATAAAAGTCAGCATCCTAATTATATCGATTTGGCACCTTCAAAACCTTAAATTTGAGGTATGAACAATAAGGGTAAAAAGTTAAAAGCCCGAAACTGTGTCACTATTAATTTTACTTTTTATGACCAAAGAATTATCAGCACTAACAAAGAACGCATCTCCCGCTATCATTTCTGATATTACTTACAAAACGGTCGACCAGAAGAAAATGAAGCTGGATATTTATCAGCCGCTATTTTCACAAAATAAAAGGGTTCCCGTGGTAGTCTACATTCACGGAGGCGGATGGGCATCAGGGGATAAATCGGAAATACATAATGATTACCGTAAAGTGCTTCTTCATGCCTTATTAACTGAAGGATATGCTGTGATCAGCATTGATTATCGCCTTACAAATAGGAATGGGATCCACTTTCCAGCACCAGTGCTCGACTGTAAAGATGCAATCAGGTGGGTTTATAAAAATGCTGATGCTTATCATTTTGACACAGAAAAAATAGGTTTATGGGGTACATCAGCAGGGGCACATCTGGCTATGCTGATGGCTTATTCTACAGATACCGACTTCTATGGGGCGGCAGAACTAAAAAAATATTCTTCTAAAGTGAAATATGTGCTAAATAATTATGGACCAGTGGATTTAGAAGCCCTGTTCAGGCCCGGGGTTAGTAATTTTAAATTATGGCTACTTAAATTTTATGATAAGAAACGATATAACACAAGACAATCCCGGCTTGCTACTTTTACCGGTTTAGATATTAGAGCACAACGGGAAGAAATTAGCAATTTTGTTAGCTTGTATTCCCCTGTAAAGTATATCAATAGACAAACTGTACCAACTTTTACCCTTCATGGCGATACTGATAAAACGGTTTCTCTTGAACAAGCGGATATCCTGGAGAAAGTACTCACTAAAAACGGTGTGCCTCATGAGCTAATTGTTTATCAGGGGGAGGGGCATGGATTGAAAAGTTTAAATAAAGTGCAGATAGATGAATTGACCATACGTTCTTTACAGTTTATAAAAGGCGCACTAGATAAATAATACGCTTGAAAAAGATGAGGTAAATTGGCTTGGCTATTCGTATTATGCGTTCAGGTGCCCTATAAGTTTATATAATAAACCATGCAGTTGTGCTGCTTCTTCTAAACTTATTCCAATATTGTTTTTCAGTAAATTTTGGATCTTTGGTGCTTTTAATTTTAACAGTTTACCGTTTTGTGTAAGGGATACAACTATACTACGCTCATCTTCTTCTGATCGGGTGCGATTGATTAGCCCTGTTTCTTCCATACGTTTAAGTAAAGGCGTGAGGGTATTGGATTGTAAATGAAGTTTTTCTGAAAATACCTTCAGGTTTACCGCATCGGTTTCCCATAGTACCAATAGCACTAAATACTGAGGATAGGTTAAGTTTAATTCATCTAAAAGTGATTGATAACATTTCGTTACCAATCTTGAAGCCGCATAAAGCGGAAAACACAATTGGTTTTCCAGTTTTAAGAAGTCGTTCTTTTTCATTAGCATATATTTGTTTGTAAAGATGATGCAGCTTACATAATATCCATTGCTAGTTGTAAAATAATCTTATACAAGTCTCATTAGACAATACTGTTTGATTTTTTGGATCTGCTGTGCAATTGCCCTACCCGGATTATCATCCGGGCAGGGGCTATTTTACGTATGTTTTCTCGTCTGGATATATTGAAATACACCAGTAGACCATAATGCCCAAAGTATAAGCACAGGCTGAAAAAATAATCTAGTCAGACGTGCCTGGTCAGTATCTAGTCCAAAAGCAGCAGTACCATTCAAATATTGCGCAATATTACCCGGAAAAATGATTACATAAAATAGAGCAAGCGCTATCCCTGATTTTACCTTGTGCCTGGTCCAGAATAGCATAACAAGACCCAGTGATATTTCTGCAACTCCAGATAATAAGACTACCATGTCCTTTGATAATGGAATCCAATTTGGTACTTGTGCCTGGAAATCTTCTCTTTGAAATGTAAAATGTCCAACAGCTGCAAGAATCATAAAAGACCCTAAAACTATTCTCATTACATTTTGGATCGTGGTGGTCTTTTGCATAATATGATTTGATATTATAAATTGGTATTGTTCCAGGCTAAACGATGCTTAACTGCACATCAATATTACCGCGTGTTGCATTAGAGTAAGGGCAAATCGAATGCGCTTTTTCCACTAACTGCTGTGCTATATCGTTTTCTACACCAGGTATATGAACAGCCAAAGCCACAGTTAAAGCAAATCCTCCAGCGCCATTTGAATTTAAATCCACCGTTGCTTTTACAATAGATGGTGTTGCAGGCTTAACATTTTCCTTCGACATAATTAAATTCAGGGCGCTATCAAAACATGCGGCGTAACCAGCTGCAAATAGTTGTTCAGGATTAGTATAGCCCTGTATCCCTCCCAATTCTCTAGGCATCCGCACTTCCAGCTCAAGGATACCGTCTTCACTTTTAATTTTTCCATTCCGTCCGCCTGTAACTTCAACAGTGGTTTGGTATAATGCTTTCATTTTTATTAGGATAAGTGTTTTATTTAATCTGGCACGATTATGTCGTGCGCGATACAAATCTAATAAAAAGCATGCAGCCATTCTATAAGTAAGTTCATTTAATCTGCGTTCAAGCTTACTTACATAACTACAACATAATTAAGAAATCTTTCTTTTAAAATATAAAATTGTGCACTACAGAAATGTTTTATAAATAGTATACTTACAAAAAAGAGTTTTAAACGAGGAATCCGAAAATTATTAGCCATGCACAACTTTCTTAAAGAATTTTATTCATCTATCTGCGTAAGTAAAAATAAAATTAAAAAATATTGTACTGTTCCTGTTTTGTTCCTGTTCGCCTTTATATGGAGCAATTCGATGATGATTAATAGTGTAACCGGACAGATGCTCAATATTAAAAACGATGCATTCTGGAATACGAAAGACGGTATTCCTATTTACAGTCAGGGCGGTGGCATTTTCAGGTTCCCTGATCCCGCTACCGGGACTACTAAATATTTTTGGTACGGTGTTCATTATAAAGAAGCTGACAGCTATAGAAAGGATCCTGGCATCACACTGATGACATCTACTTTTGAAGCAGTAACTTGTTATAGTTCTACTGATCTGGTGAACTGGAAATCCGAAGGTGATGTTTTAACTAAAGACAGTGTTAACCAATCAGGCAAGACATGGGTTGGCCGGTTGGGCGTTGCCTATATTAAAGAAATGAAAAAATATGCCATGTTTGTCCAGCATGGTAACCAGGTATTGATCACGCTATCCGGCTCGCCAACTGGCCAGTTTAAATGGCACCAAAAAATTAGCATGGAGAAGATGATTGGAACAACAAATACGGGAGATCAGACTATTTTTACGGATGAAGACAGTGGGAAGTCTTATCTTATTTATTCATATGGAAAAGGGCGTAATAAAATTTATGTCTCCGAAATTGGGGTAAAGGATGGCAAGGTAGATCTTTTAGATTGCACTAAGGTTTTTCAGGGCGAAAGCAGGGAAGGGAATTGCCTTTTTAAATACAATGGTAAATATTATATGTGTGCATCAAATATTTATGGATGGGATTCTTCCTTTGCCTATTATCTTGTTGCAGATAATATAAGAGGTCCTTATTTGCCAACTAACAATATGCTGGTGATGAATGGGGCTTCAGACGATTTTGCGCATGTTTCGCAGACTGGCTTTTTCTACACAGTAAGAGCCAATGGCAAAGAAACTGTAATTTATTGCGGTGACCGTTGGGCAGATTTTGCAGGTAATGGATTAGGGTATAATCAATGGTGCCCGCTTTCATTTAATGGTGAAACGCCCTATTTTAATTCATTGAGTTCATGGGACCTGGATGAAAAAACCGGTAACTGGAAGGTTGCCCCTGATAATAATTATGTAAAGAACGGGAGCTTTGAGGCCGACCGCAGACATATTCCTAGTAATTTCAAACCCATACAGGAGCAGTTAACAGGTTGGGCTACTATCGTTATTACCGGGAATCCAGTTGGCCTAGACAGTGTAAAGTCACCCGTACTCAACTATTTCAATACCAAAAATGACCGGCAGATTGTTATAGGTGAAAAAAGTTTAAATATTAGTGATAATGTCAGTTTTAAGCGAAAAATCGCACAAGCTATTACCTCTTCGCCAGCTGTAAAATTAGCAGACGGGCAATATACCCTTACTGCCAAAGTAAAGAATAGCAATGGTTTTGCTCAGCTGGACATGTATGCTTTAAGCAATGGCAAGACAGTTAGGTATAGCATGAAGATGGCAAATACATCGTGGCGCACAGTAACCCTAAAAAACATTACTATAAGTGGTGGCAAGGCTGAAATTGGATTTATGGCAGAGGGGGCAGCAAACGCTGTCTGCCAGATAGACGACGTATCGCTGGTTAAAAACTAGTTAAAGATTGTATGAGTTATTGAATATCTCGAGTTACTTAATGAAGGGTTATTCTATATATTTGCAATCTAAATTATGGGGGTATTTTCAAAAACTTGTGAATATGCAATAAGGGCTGTTTTCTTTATTGCACACAGAACCGCAAACGGCGGGAGAGTGGGTATAAAGGAAATTTCTACAGGTATCGATTCGCCAGAAGCTTTTTTAGCGAAGATCCTTCAGGAGCTGACTAGGAAAGGAATACTAAATTCTGCAAAGGGTCCTAATGGCGGATTCTTTGTAGACGAATATAATTTAAAAATGCCTCTATCAGCGGTAGTAAAGGCTGTAGATGGAGAGGGCATTTTTACTGGTTGCGGCATGGGATTACAATACTGCTCCGCTGCTAACCCTTGTCCCCTTCATAATGAGTTTAAAGAAATAAGGGACAAAATTCAGGCAATGATGGACAATACAACTATTGGTGAATTTAACGAAGATCTTAATCTGGGTATTTTGTCCTTAAAGAAATAAATACTCAATTTATTAAGTCACTCATTCAGAAATTATAAGGTGAAAAATATTAAAATAGATACGCTCATGGGGTAAATGACCGATAATTAAAATAAAGACTACTAATTTAATAGATTTTATTATGTTTGTGTTATTCTCCTAATTTTAAGAATAACCTTATGGAATCAAATCTTGCAGCTATAGCTCTTATTGCTATTCCCAATCTTCTTAAGGGCATAGCAATCAATTATCTCGCTTTTGCTATACCTGCATTTTTCCTGTTCATCTATTTAGAATATAGATTTTCCATGATATTAAAGCGGGGCGAGCTATATAAGTTTGAAAGCTCCATCTCCAATGTAAGTATAGGCATAGCAGAGCGTTTACTGGATTTGTTTGTTGCGGCAAGTTTTTATGCGGCCTTTAAATGGGTTTATGATAATTATGCATTAGTTAATATTTCATCTGCCTGGTGGGTATGGGTGGTTTTAATTTTAGCTACCGACCTGGTCTGGTATTGGTATCACCGGCTGGGTCATGAGGTTAATTTTCTATGGGCAGCACATATTGTACACCATCAGAGCGAAGAATTCAATCTCACTGTTTCTGCGCGGATTACCGTATTTCAGTCTGTCATAAGAAATGTATTCTGGTGCTTATTACCGCTGATCGGCTTTCATCCTAATATGGTGATTACGATACTAATTGTACATGGTACTTACTCATTTTTTACACATACACAGGTTATCGGCAGGGTCCGCTGGCTGGAACATATTTTAATCACACCATCGTTGCATGGAGTACATCATGCCAGTGATGAAAAATACCTGGATAAAAATTACGGTGATGTTTTTGTATTCTGGGATAAGCTTTTTGGTACTTTTCAACAAGAGGAGGAGAAGCCTACGTATGGACTAACACACCCAGTAAAGAGCTACAGTTTTTTATGGCAGCATTTTCACTATTACCTGGAGCTAATTGAAGCTTGTAAAAGGACCAGCGGGGTTAAAGAAAAGCTGAAAATTATTTTCGGTGGACCTGCCAGGCTGGACCAGGGTATACGGCCAATGCTGGAAGTGAAATATTTACAGCATAAGTCGTCTTCTGTATATAGGTTTAAGTTCCAGACTTATTTAATTATACAAATTGGGGTTTGTGCGTTAATGCTAACTTTTATCACAGCTGTTTATACGATGTTGGGCTTAGATGATAAAATATTTATTGCAGCTTTCATCTTGCTTACATTAATCAATTGTGGTGCTTTAATGGAGCAGCGGAAATGGATTTTTTACTTAGAGTGCTTTAGGCTAATGCTTTTAGTGAGCTACCTATTCTGGAAATTGGATATTTTTGAGTTTATCCTATTACCTGTTTTAGTGTTAATTTTCATAGAAAACATGTTCAGTATAGGAAAGTTCTATCAGCATAAAGTCTTAAAATACGAAGAAATACCTTTACATGAAACCTAGTTGGTAAAACTATATGGAACGCCAGGGTATAGAAACTATCGGAAGTTAATATTTTCACTGTACTGCGGATCTATAAAGTAGTTTTGTACAGCGTGAAGGTAAGGGGTAGGGATAACTTCGCAATTGCGGGTTTGAAGGGGATGCTGACCGGCGTTTGCCATTTCAATGAAAACACCCTCTTTTGGATTGTATTTCAGGTAACCAAGATTAAAATACCGTTCTTGCACTTCGTAGGAGTCATCTCTTGACTTCAAAGACATTGATTTGATACTCATATCTGTCTTCTGCAGCAATAACCACTCATCGTTTTTCTGATACCCCAGTTCTGTTTTAACTGGTCTGGAGATTTGAAGGATACATATATTCTGGTTGTCCAGAAAGCAGAGGCAATTAAAGCTAGTTTGCATAATATTGAGAACAAGATTAGGTTAATTTGTCGGTCTCTAATGATGTGCATCAATTGTGCCAGATTTTTGCGTAAGCTGCCTGTTCCACTATTCTTTTCATTTACCAGATTAGTATCGCTGCAATTATTTGAAATTCTCAAACATCGGATTGATTTTAACAAACTACAGGCCTCATAAACAGCCTACTTTTGTATAAATAAAATTGGAGTATTAATTAAAAACAAATAAATGGCAGCAACAGAAATTAAGGTCGCATTAATAACAGGGGGTAGCCGTGGCCTCGGCCGTAACACTGTACTTAGCCTCGCAAAAAGAGGTATTCATTCTATTTTTACCTATAATTCTGCTAAAGATGAAGCAGATAAAGTTGTAGATCTTGCCAGGCTAAACGGTGTTAATGCCGTTGCACTGAAGCTCGATACCGGAAAGGTGGGGTCATTTGATAGCTTTATTGAAGAAGCAAAAACAGCGTTAAAGGGAATGGGAGCCGGGCGCTTGGATTATTTAGTAAATAACGCTGGGATATCCCACCATAATACTATTGCTAAAACCTCAGAGGAAGAACTTGATCTGCTCTACAACGTTAACTTTAAGGGTGTTTTCTTTTTGACACAAAAGCTTTTACCGCTCCTTAATGATGGCGGCAGTATTGTTAATATATCGACAGGGCTGACGCGTTTTTGTGTTCCCGAAAGTGGTCCTTATGCAGCACTTAAAGGCGCTCTCGAGGTGCACACCCGTTATCTGGCCAAAGAATTGGGCACACGTCGGATCAGGGTTAACACTGTGGCCCCCGGTGCAATTCAAACTGATTTTAGCGGAGGTACTGTCCGCGATAATCCTGATACCAATAAATTTGTCTCCAGTGTAACTGCACTTGGCCGCCCTGGATTGCCCGAAGATATTGGACCGATGGTTGCGTCTTTGTTAGCCGACGATAATCGTTGGGTAAATGCACAACGCATAGAAGTTTCTGGCGGTATGTTTTTATAGGGAAGCTTGTTTAGCAGCCATAGAAGTATATTGCTATATTTGGATTTACAAAATGCGATGATCACAAACACCTCATTAGATGATTTTTACAAAAGGAACGGAGCAGCGTTTCCCGATGGTATAGCTCGTGAAATTGGTCATTTTAACGTTTTTGAAAGCGAAAAACTTTTTAACAAAAAAGATGGCACACGAATAATGCCCTATAGCCGCCGGTCTTATTATAAGATCAGCTGGCTACGTGGCAAAAGTAAGGCCGAATATGCAGATAAGATAATTGATGTTCAGGGAAATGCCTTACTGTTTGCTACACCAAAAATCCCCTATAACTGGTTGCCCGAGAACAGTGACCAGACGGGGATGTTTTGCATTTTTACTCCAGAATTCTTTTTGTCAGGAAATAATGGGATAATATTGGATGAATTACCAATCTTCCAACCGGGTCATATACCTGTCTTCCAGCTATCTGACGAAGAAACAACAGAAATAGAATACATTTTTAGAAAGGCCCACAAGGAAATAGCGGCTGATTATAAATTTAAATATGATTTGCTGCGCAACCTGGTCATGGAGCTGATCCATTATGGTCAAAAATTACAGCCCATGTCGGCTTTGAGCCATACGCAAAATGCTTCAGAACGTATATCCTCTATATTTATAGAATTGCTTGAACGACAGTTCCCGATAGAATCTCTACAGCAAAGGCTAAGTCTGCGTACGGCAAAAGATTATGCAGATCGTTTAGCGGTACATGTTAATCATCTCAACAAGGTTTTAAGGGAAAGTACTGGAAACACAACAACACACCTTATTGGTCAAAGAGTGGTACAGGAATCAAAAATATTACTCAAACAAACAGATTGGAATATTTCAGAAATAGCTTATAGTTTAGGGTTTGATGATCTTGCACAGTTTTCTAATTTCTTTAAAAAACAAACATCTTTCACGCCTACATCATTTAGAATTGAAACAGGCGCTGATTAGAAGCTTAAAAAGGTGTCATAAAGCCTGGCTGAAGATTTTGTCTGATGATTCCAGACTATAAATGCACCGATGATTAGAGCGGGTGTAAGCCGCTGTTTTTTTCTATATTGTAGTCGTACGCTAACTGTTGGCATTAGCATTTAGCAGGTAATAGATCATAAGCCCCTTTTTATTAAGCATGGATACATTTTTACGAAACAATAATTTGATGAGATTTACAGCAATATGGATACTTGTTTTTACTTGTCACTTCTCATCAGGTCAGTCTAAATATAATCCGTCCGAGCTATTTCCGGCTCTTCCCCTTTTACCTGCTGGTAATGAATATCGCACTGCTACAGGAGAGCCCGGGCCTGGGTACTGGCAAAACCAGTCAGATTATGTAATTGATGTCACTCTTGATGACCAGCAAAACCAGATCAAAGGCGTCGCCACCATCACATATACAAACAACAGCCCTAAAAATCTTTCTTCATTATGGATGCAATTGGAGCAAAATGTATATAAAAGGAATGCTAAAGGCATGTTGTCTGGTCTTTTTCTTTATAAAAATACAAATGAACAAGTTGCAGATGGTGGCTTTGAAATTGATCAGGTAAAGTTTAATGGCGGTCAGGGTTCGGAAATTAATTACCATGTTTATGATACCAGAATGGAATTAAAGCTTTCGCAGCCACTAAAAAGCGGACAAAAAATAACTTTTAGTGTAGCATACCACTATAAATTCCCTGTAAATTATAAAAATGCTGATTTCCAGGTTAACAGGACCGATTTGATGCCCTCTAAAAACGGTGATATTTATTCAGTAGCACAGTGGTACCCTCGGATGTGTGTGCTGGATGATGTAGAAGGTTGGAATACATTGCCTTATCTTGGTAACGGAGAGTTTTATCTGGATTTCGGAAATTTTAAGGTGAATATTACTCTTCCCTCATCTTATCTTGTAGAAGCATCTGGTGATTTACAAAATCCCGAAGAGGTTTTAACGCCAATACAACTAAAGAGATGGCAAACTGCAAAAGAAGGTGCAGAACGCGTGTTGATCAGAACGGCCAAAGAAGTCGGCCAAAGTTCTTCCAGGCCTGCTAAACCAATGTGCACCTGGAAGTTTACAATGGACAATACCAGGGATTTTGCATGGACAGCTTCCAAAGCGTTTATCTGGGAGGGGTTAAGTTTTCCATTGACTAATGGAAAGCGTGTTTTTGCTAGTTCACTATATCCGGTAGAATCAGACAAGCCAAATAGCTGGGCCCGGTCTTCGGAATATATCAAGTTTACGCTGCAGTATTTTTCAAAGCAATGGTTCGCCTATCCCTATAATAAAGCAGTAAATGTAGCTTCGAACCTCGATGGGATGGAATACCCTGGTCTGGTATTCTGTTCAGCAAAAGATACGGGTAATATGTATTGGGCAGTGGTAAACCACGAATTAGGGCATACCTGGTTTCCTATGATCGTAGGCAGCAATGAACGCAAATATGCCTGGATGGACGAAGGGTTTAATTTGTTTATTGATAATATGGCAACAAAAGAGTTTAATAAGGGCGAATTTATTGGATATGCGGAGATTGATGTACCTGTGGTAAACCTTTTTGCTGATACACTCCGGCCTATTGTAACCCGTCCGGATGCCATCCCTGGCAACCAGGTCTATACAATTCAATATCAGAAAGTGGCCTATTTATTGGCCTTATTGCGTAACCATATTATTGGGGCCGGGCGGTTTGACAATGCTTTCAGGAAATATATTAACGATTGGTCGTATAAGCACCCAACACCATGGGATTTTTTCAAGAGTATGAATAATTCCACTGGAGAAGATTTAACGTGGTTTTGGAAATCCATGTTTATAGAAAATCTGAAACTTGATCAAAGGATTGTTAAAGTAGAGCGTAATGATGAAGGGAAAAGCTTAATCACTGTACAAAATATGGAACAAGCAGCTATGCCGCTTATTGTTGAAATAACATATAAAAGTGGCTTAAAGGCGCAACGCACTTTTCCGATAGAAATATGGGAGTACAGTCATTTATATACTTTTTCCGCAGATAAAAATGAGGCTGTGCTTAAGGTTGTGATCGATCCGGAACAGGTTTATCCGGACGTTAAAAGAGCAGATAATATTTATGAGTTAAGATGATGATAGGTTAGGTAGTAAATACGTTGGTAATGTGGTGGTTTCTGCTATCCAATAATAAAAATTTTATGGTTCCGGCCCGGTTTGCAGGGCCGGAACCATAAAATTAGAAACTGTATCTTGCACCAATTTGGCCTCTCCACCTGGAGTCGAATGGGGCATTGATAAAGGAGCTGCTCACCGGCGAATAACTATAAGTAGCTGTAGAAACGCCGTTAACGTCAGTCAATCCCCTAAAAGTAAGTACCGATCCACTCAATGTAGCGGGTAATTGCGCAGTTGTAATCGAAGGAAGTTTGATCAGTCCCCAGTTTTTATTCAACATATTACCTACGTTAAATACATCAAATGTAAGCTGGAGATTATGCCTTTTGCTGCCTGCATTAATAAAGAAATCTTGCGCAAGGTGCATATCAAAAATGTGCGACCAGGGTGTTCTTGCTGCATTTCTTTCTGCAAATTCACCACGGTGTTTGCTCAAATACGGATCCTGCTCAATAAAATTATTCAACTGTTCATAAATTTGTGCTGGTGTACGTGTGTCTTGTGCATTTGTTGGCAATAGTACAATGTCATCAGCCGATTTAGGAATATACATTGCATCATTTTGTGTTTGTCCGTCGTTGTTAATGTCAGAATTTAAACGGTAGGTGTACGGTAGGCCAGACTGCCCGTTGTAAACCAATCCAATGGTAGTTGCATAGTTTTTAAGGTATTGGAAGCGGTAAGAAACTGTTGCAATAATCCGGTGGTCCAGGTTCCAATCCGAATAAGTTAAATACGGTGTATTTGGATTGTTTGCAATTGTATTGTTTCTAAAATTTGTAGATGCAATGGTAGAATTCATGCTAGAAATATCTTTCGATTGTGCATAAGTATACGCAATTGATCCCGATACCCCCTGTGCAACATTACGTTGTAATTGGGCTGTTAAGCTATATTGGTAACCTTTATTCGTGTTGGTCAACAAAAACGCATTGGTATATTCAGGATATTTTAACCTTGCCGTTCCTGTAGGGTATAAGTCCCGGCCATCAGCTAATTTTGCAGTTGGTTCTACCAGATTCAAGTCCTGGATATAAGGTGCATTAAGCTCTTTACCATAAATACCTTCCAACGTACCAACAAATCCCCAGATCAGCTTTTGATCAATAGCCAGATTAGAGCGCCATACCTGTGGCATCTTAAAGTTTTGAGCGGTCAAATCGATCTCTGACGTTGCTACTGTTGGTGTGCGTGGCTGATCATATACATCTCCGCTTAAGCGAATTGGAGCTGTTGCCGTTCCTGTAGCGTTAATCCTTCCCAAATCAACACCAGAGTTATTGTAAGCATTTCCAAGCCATACATAAGGTAATCTGCCGGTAAAAATCCCCGTTCCGCCTCTAAGGACAGTTGAACCATCTTTTTTCACGTCCCAGTTAAATCCTAACCTTGGCGAAAATAGCAATTGAGATTTGGGTTTGGTATCCGTTCTCAATCCTTGTGATTGAAAGGAGGCTGCGAATTGTGAATTTGCTAAGGGCTTATCAAGAAATACGGGGATATCTACTCTTAATCCGCCTGTAATTCTTAAACCTTCGGCAGCAGAATATTCATCCTGGGCATAAAACCCAAGCTGCATCGCTCTAAAAATAGAGGTAGGAATAGCCACATCAGGAACCTTAGAATAGGTCAGCTGATATACTGATGGTGCCTGGTTAGCTAAAAAGGAAGCCAGACTGCTATAGGTGTAATTGCCCCAGATATTTTGGATGAACTGGTTGTTAAATCTGAAGAACTCATTTTGCGTACCAAAAGTAAAATGATGATCGTCGTGTATGATATCTAGATTGTCTGTTAATTGAAATAGGTTTTGAGATTGTTTTGCTGATGGAGAATATCCTTCCGTACCAGCAGTAATTGTACCTGATGCACCCAATTGGATCATCACCTGCGGAAATGGGCTGCCCGGAATTTTCCGGTTATCACGCACGTTAGAATATCCTACTATCAGGTTGTTTACTACGTTGTTAGAGAAATAGGTGTTTAATTCTGCAACTGTAATGTTAGTAGTACTGGTTTGGATGTATTTGTTGTTTTCAAAGCGTAAGGCATTGATTCCGTTACTAATATCATCACGTTTGCCATGTACATAGTTGTGCCTTAAGGTTAACCTGTTTTTAGAATTGATCAGGTAATCGAAACGGGCAAAAAACTTTTCGCTGTTGGTTTCTTTAGAGATATCATCGAACTTACCAGCGTCGTAGTTATAGTTGGTTTTCAGATAGTCCGAAATCTGCTGTGCGGTGGTTGCACTAATTAATGATTCATTTGATGCTCCTGTTCCTCTGTTTGCCTTATAAAGGAGCGGCTCTTTACGACGGCTGATCTCCGCGTTTACAAAGTAGAAGAGTTTGTCTTTCAGGATAGGGCCACCTAGCCTGAAGCCATATTGGTAATCTGTAAATTCGTTGTATTTAGTACGATTGGCATCGGGGCTTTTGCCAACTAATGATTCGTTTTTTCCATAAGTATATACTGATCCGGTTGTGGTGTTGTTACCACGCCGGGTTACCGCATTTATTCCGGCTCCTGTAAAGCTGCCTTGTTTAACATCAAATGGAGCAAGTACAACCTGTATTTCATCAATCGCATCTAAACTGATTGGTTGTGTACCGGCCTGTCCGCCTGGTGCGCCTGTTGTTGTTCCGCCACCTACGCCATAACCCATAATATCATTGTTCTGTGAACCGTCAATCTGGATATTGTTGAAACGGTTGTTACGGCCGCCAAAGGATAAACCTGAAGATTGCGGAGTAAAACGGGTATAATCTGATAAGGAGCGGTTGATGGATGGATATCTGTCTATGTCAGCACGGCTGATGTTTTTAGATGCACCTGTTTTAGATAGGTTTCTTGAGGATCCGGCTTTTGCACCTTTAACTTCTACTGCGTTAAGTTCCTGATCTTCTGAGTCCATAAATACTTTCATGGTGTACACTTGTCCCAATGGTAAGGTGACGTTCTGCTCTGTGTATTTACGGTTTCCAATACGGGTGATTTCGATAGTATAAGGACCGCCAACGGGTAAGTTTTGCAGGTTGAAGGCACCTTTTTCATTTACCTGAACAACAAAGCGGCTATTGGAAGGGAGGTAGGTGGCGGTGATGCTGGTACCGGTTAGGGGCTGACTCAAATTGTTGAATACATAGCCTTTTATGCCTGATGAGGTGGTTCCCTGAGCTTTTGCGGAAAATTGACTGCATAGTATTGTGCTGAATAACAGGCAGACAGCAGCGAATTGAAATATACATTTAAGTGATGTAGATTTTTTTTTCATATTTTAGATTTTTAATAATGATGGCCATTAAGACCAGTTTTTAATGGTGTCTGATTCCATGAGTGCTTCGACCCACTCATGGTCTCTTTTTATTCGTGTTTGCTGATAATAATTTGTTGGTTTTTTATTTCATAATCGATTGGGATTTGTGCTTTAATGTCCTGCATAATCTGCGTTATTGTTTTATATTTAGTATTTAATGTTATCGGTAAATCTGCATGGACTCCTTCTGCCACGGTAATGCGGAATTTAAAGTTGTCTGCTATTACTTCTGCAACTTGTTTTAATGGTGTTTCATTAAACACAAGAGCTGCTGGTACTTGATTGTTATGTAGTTTAAGGGTTGGTTTTATACCCGCAGGCTGTTTTACTTTTGCTAATACGCCGCTGATCCTGTTGAATATTGCCTTCTCTGTTGGTAATAGGAATACTGCAGGTTCGTTGCCGTGTACTACACCTACTTTGCCGGTTTTAACTTTTACACTGATAATGCCAGCATTTTTTACTGCTTCAACCCAAAATGATGTACCCAGAACAACTGTAGTAATTTTTCCTGTTTGCACAGTAAATGGGCGGTGCTGCTCATGTTTTACTTTGAAAAATGCTTTTCCTGTTAATTGTATTTCTCTTTTTTTACCTTTTAGTCCTTCCGGGTAATTCAACGTAGCGCCAGGGTAAAGCGTAACGGTACTAGAATCTGGTAATTGTATATTTTCGGTGGTGGGTAATAGATTGCTGATCTGTATAGTCTTGATATTGACAGCAACATTCAATTTAGGAACAATCTTTTTGGTGGTATTCGGCTGCACAAATAAAAGATAACCAGCAATAAAAGGGAGCACTGCTGCGGCAATTTTTAAAACCATGGTGCCAGCTCTTAATCGAGCTTCTTTTTTATTGAGTATTCTTGCTTGAAGCTGTGTAAAATCTCCGGCCAATGTATCGGTTTCATCAGCTGTAGCTTTCCCAATGACATTAAAGTGCAGCTCCATAAATTCTAGCTGGTCCTTCTCCGAAAGTGAGGAAAACCAAGTTAAAACTTCGGTGTGCTGCAATTCTGGAAGGGAGCCTTCAAAAAAGTTCGCTATTTTTTCTTTGCTAAAAGGATGTTCTTTCATGTTGTTATACGAGCTATACGTATAACCTAAGTGGCAACCCTACCTGGTTTTAAAAAAAGTTCAATAAAAAATAAGAGAGCAATAAAATATGCTGGGTTTTAAGGAAATCCCTCAAATACCGAAGGGTTTTAGTGATGTGTTTCTCCACTGCTTTTACCGAAATATTCAATTGCTGCGATATTTCTATATTGCTCAGATGTGTATTCCTGCTCAATGTAAATACTTCCCTGTTACGGGCAGGCAGCTGTTGCAGTGCGATTGCTAATAAACGATTATAATCAGCAAGGATAACCTGGTCCAGCGTACTAAAAGTCCCGGCATTTTCTGTGTGCCTTAGTTTAATGATCCTCGCTTGGTTCTGTGTTTTACGGATATGGTCGAGCGCCTTGTTCTTCGCAATTGTAAATAGCAGGTTTTTAACACTAAATTCGACATTAATCTTTCGCCTGTTCTCCCAAAGCTGTATAAAAGCCTCCTGGGTAATTTCTTCTGCCATGCCTTCTTCCCGGCAATATGTGCGAAGAAAAAGCTGAATTGTTTTTTGATAGCCACTATAAAAATATTCCAATGCACGCATGTCGCCATTTTTCAATGCTGCTGCTGCCTCTGGATCGTTTTTAAATAAGTACATGGATCAAATAAATTTTTCGATCCAAAAATATCTCTATAGTTGTTTACGGGTGTTTACTCAATGTTATCAAATTATTATATAATATCCAGCTAATTATTTCCTGGTTAAGCTGTATAAAACTGTCTGTTCACCGGCAAATAATAGAACTATACTGCTATGCTTATCAATTCCTGTCCGCCCAGCATAAACACCCTATTCAAAAAAGGATACAGTTCTACAATTTTGTCTGGTTAAGCAGCGGGGTTTTACTCGCATTAACCTGGTAAGTAGTAATCTTGTCGTTCTCGTCCACTTCAACAATCCGGTATCCGCGGTAGCTTGTTCCCCAGCTGCCGCCAATATGCGAATCAAAGAAATGAGGGAGTTTATCGGTGTAAAAAACAGCATCAAGACTATGGTCATGTCCATGAAATACAGCTTTAACATTCGGATAAGTATGCAGCAGGGCTACAGTTTCCGGAGAGTCTACAAAAGGATTTTCTGGTACCCATAGGTGTGGTGGGATGTGAAGTACAACAAAAACGGTTTTTAGTGCAGTAAGTTTATCAAGTTCTCTTTTAATAAAATTAGTGTCAGGAGCAAGATATTTGCCCACCGTGTTAGAAGTATTGGCAAGTACAAAACCGACTCCGCTTTTCTCCATAGAGAAATTGTCCTCATAACCGAATATAGCCTTCCAGGTAGCTGTATCAGTATGGTCATGATTACCTGGAATAGCGTAGAAAGGCACTTTTAAATGATCATAATAATCTTTCTTCACTTCTGGCAATAAATCCGGACGGTCATGGACAAGATCCCCATTGATTATTACAAAGTTTAGCGGGTTGCTATCATGTGCCTCATTAAGCCATTTAATCATGTTGGCATGGTCATTTTTAAAATCTGTGCCGGGCTGTCCGTAGTGCCCGTCTGATGCAATTGCAAAGCGCAGTTTAGTTTTTTCAGTTGGTACAGGCAGTGCATCATGATCTGCTGGTGTTAAAGCAGAAACTGCTGGTGAAATTCCGGCAAGCACTAAACCGGCTAAGCTGCTTTTAATAAAAAATCTACGATCAGACATATGATATAAGTTATAAATATTTTAAATAAACTATCTGGCATATTAAAGTAAGTTCAATAGTAGGGTTAAACAGATTCATTTAATAATTTTTAAGATTAAGCTTGTGTTAAATCAATGCAAACTGGATCAATTCTGGTCCAATGCTGTAAGAAGTTTTCTTTGATAGTTTAACCAATAATTCCAGATCTGTCTTAATCAATAAGGATTCAGGGCAGTAACCGATTGCATAACATTTAGTTAACCTATGCATAACGTTTAATATATAGATTTGGCTACTCTCAATTGGTTTCAATGATGAAGTATATATTTTGTTTATTGATTGTGGTTTTCGTTTCCTGCAGTAATAGCGATCGGGCAATTAAAGTTAAAGGATCTGATACAGAAGTAAACCTTGCCGTTACACTGGCAGAAAACTTTTACAGAGTAAATGATAAGCTAGTAATTGCTATCTCTGGTGGTGGGTCTGGTCTTGGTATTGCCTCTCTCCTAAACGGACAGGCCGACATTGCAAACTCATCACGTCCGCTAAATGCAGAAGAAGACAGCCTGTTTAGAGTAAAAGGTATATCACTTAAAACTGTAATTTTTGCAGAAGACGCTACAGCCTTTATTGTTCAGAAAGATTTCCCTGTAGATTCTATTGATGTTGCTGCTTTAACAAGGGTATTAAGCGGTAAGGATAAAAGCTGGAAGAACGTAACTGGTAAAGATGTTCCTGTAAATATCTATGGGCGGCAAAGTAATTCAGGTACCCATTCTTTTATCAGTAAAAAATTAAAGATCAGGTTTAGCCGCGATGCAAAAGAGATGAATGGTAACGCGCAGATACTGGAAGGTGTTAAAATGGATGCTTCAGGAATTGGTTATGTAGGGGCGGGGTATATTCTGCATGATGGTACAGACCAACCCATAAAAGTTTTAAAAATATCTTCAAAAATTGGTGAGGCCGCCATTTCCCCGCTGGATAAGCAGGCTATTATCAATCATAAATATTACTTTCAGCGTCCGCTATATCAATTTATCCCATCCGCTTCGTGGAGCAAGGTAGCTGCATTTATTGCCTTTGAAAAAGGTGATGCCGGCCGCAAAATCATTCAGGATTCTGGTTATTATATCATCTCTAAAAAATAAGTATGAAATTAGCTGCAAGAGAAAAAATTGATAACACAGGCAGGTACCTTTTCAGGATCACAGGGCTACTGGTTATTGCTATTCTTGGTGGTATATTTTTTATGCTGCTATGGAACACCATTGCCTTTTTTATAAAAGTAAAACCGTTGGATTTTATTACAGGCACACAGTGGGACCCATCCGGCAGTCCTGCTGCCTATGGCATCCTGCCGCTATTGGTAAGTACTTGCCTGGTTACGTTTGGTGCCATGCTGATTGCCATTCCAATTGGTATTGGTACAGCATCCTTCTTATCTGAATACGCAGGTAAAAAGCTCAAAAATATTTTGAAACCGATCATTGAAATGTTGGCTGCTGTTCCTTCCGTTGCTATAGGTTTTTTAGGGATTGTTATCCTTGGGCCTGGCATAGCAGATCTAACTGGTCAGGCGAATGGTCTTAATGCGCTAAATGGAGCTGTTTTATTGGCTGTAATGGCATTACCAACTATCATTACGGTAACAGAAGATGCTTTGCAGGGAATACCAAATTCGTATAAAGAAGCCAGTTATGGCGTTGGTGCAAGTAAATGGCAAACCTTAATTAAGGTAACTATTCCTGCGGCGGCACCAGGTATACTTGCTGCTATTATGCTTGGGGTTGGACGGGCTATAGGTGAAACAATGACAGTGCTGATGGCTACTGGAAATGCGTCTGCATTTCCAAAGGGTTTTTTTCATTCTATTCGTACCATTACCGCTACAATTGCTATTGAAATGGGAGAGGTGCCGTATCAAACAACGCATTATTATGCGTTATTCGCTATTGCTGCGGTTCTTTTCCTGATCACGCTGATCGTTAATCTGATTGGTGAATATTTTGTAAATAAATTTAGAAAGTATCATTCTGCATAATGAAAAAACTGACGCCAATAATTGAATGGGGTACCTTGCTATTAAGTACAGGTATAGTATGTTTTTTCCTTGTTGTAATCTTATGGGACCTGATTAGTAAAGGTGCATCATCGCTATCATGGGAGTTTGTTTCTACTTTGCCTAAAGAGGGGATGACAAAGGGTGGGATCTTCCCGGCAATTACGGGGACAGTATTACTTACCATGATTACTGCAATTGCTGCAGTTCCTTTTGGGATTAGCTGTGCTATTTATTTAAACGAGTATGCAGTTGATAATTGGCTAACCAGGATTATCCGTGCTTCGATCAGGAACCTGGCGGGTGTACCTTCAATTATTTACGGGTTATTCGGGCTCGCATTATTTGTGCAGGGACTGCACATGGGTACTTCGCTGCTTGCTTCCGGTTTAACTTTGGGGTTGCTTTCTCTTCCATATATCATTATCACTACAGAAGAAGCGTTACGGCGCATTCCTGCAAGTACCCGGGAGGCGGCATTAGCTATTGGGGCAACACAGTTTGAGTCTATTCGTGATGTGGTTCTTCCTACGGCTTTACCAGGGATATTAACGGGGGTAGTGCTTACTTTATCCAGGGCAGCAGGAGAAACTGCGCCCATACTATTTACTGGGGTTGCCTTTTATATCAATAATCCATCTGGCTACCTTAACCAGGAATTTATGTCACTTCCTTATCATTTGTACATGCTGTCTACACAGCATCAGGCTATTGAAGAAGTGCGGCCTTTGGCTTATGGTACAGCACTTGTTTTAATTATTGTTGTATTTCTATTAAATCTTACCGCCTTCTATATCAGGTATAAACGGAGTAAAAATGAGTAACGAGCATATGAAAATTTCTGCACATCACCTTAATTTATGGTTTGGCAGTAAACAGGTGTTAAAGAATATTAATGTCGATTTTCCCCAAAATGAAGTAACTGCATTGATTGGGCCATCCGGGTGTGGCAAGAGTACTTTGCTGCGTTCTTTTAACCGGATGCACGACCTCTCTCCCGATGCAAGGATCGAAGGGCAGATTAAATTGGAAGAGCAGGATCTTTATGAAAAAAAACTTTCTGTAACACAAGTGCGCAAACGGATTGGAATGGTGTTTCAGAAGGCGAACCCTTTTCCTAAGAGCATATATGAAAATATAAATTATGGTTTAGAGATCAATAATATACCAAAGGCAGATAGGCCGGGGATTATTGAAAGTGCATTGCGCGAAAGCTATATCTGGGATGAGGTAAAAGACGAACTGGATAAACCGGCAACAAGGTTATCTGGCGGACAGCAACAACGGCTTTGCATAGCGAGGGCTGTAGCATTACGACCGGAAGTGATTTTAATGGATGAGCCTTGTTCTGCCCTGGATCCCTTAAGTACGTTAAAGATTGAAGAGCTGATTGTGAAGCTAAAAAAAGATTATACGATCCTTATCGTCACGCACAATATGCAGCAAGCGCAGCGGGTGGCCGATAAAACAGTGTTTATGTATCTTGGTGAAATTATAGAACAAGGCAATACAGCTGATATATTTAATCAGCCCAAGGTAGAGTTAACAGGTAATTACGTTAAAGGGCATTTTGGTTAAATAAATGCAGGCCTGCTGGTGATTTAAATAAATCAATATTAAATTATAAGTATGGACGACATACGCCATCCATACTTTAATTCATTTTATTTCTTCTTCTTCTTAAGGTCAGTAAATTCTGCCGCTTTATCTTTTGATTTCTTTTTTAGTTTAAAGGAGTCAAATACTTCTCCGGAAGCTTTATAAGCGGTGTAAATCAGCTGATCATGATCAACCGAGATGATCTGGAACAGTTGGGTATCTTCGGCAAAGATGTCCATCCATTTTGGATTAACATCAACTTTATACATTTTTGGTCCTGCAACAGACACCACATACATCGGTCCGCCCACCTTACCAGATACACCAGTTGGCAAATTTTGTCCGCGGCTATACGTATGGTCATGTCCTTGCATCAGCAAATCAACATGGTATTTATCAAACAAAGGCTTAAACAATTCGCGGAATTCTTTATTATCCCGCCCCTTGGCGGTAGAATAAATAGGGTGGTGGTAAGTAATCATCGTCCACTGCTGCGGATTATTTTTCAGCACTTCCTCCAACCATTTTGCCTCTATCTTTAACGAAGTAGAGTCGAGCATCATCATTTGTGTATTCAGCGAAATAACCCTTACATTAGCATAATCAATGTAATAAACCGATTCTTTTAACCCATCAGGGCCATTTTCGGGAAGCGTATACTGTTCCTTCCAATGCGGGTCTAGTGTAAGTACTTTTTTCTCATCGCGGAAATATTCATGGTTTCCGGAAGAAGGGATGCTTGGGACCATCCCATTGATAAAACCTCCTCCAAAATGCCATTCGCCCCATTCAGTGTCATTATTGGAACGGTTAATCAAATCACCTGCATGCACAATAAAACGGGCATCGCCATGTGTAGCGAAGGCTCTTCTGATAACTCTAGACCATTTCGATTTGATATCATTCTGCGCATCGCCCAGATAAATGAACGAAAATGCTTTAGTTACCGCCGGGCCAGTTCTAAACTGAAACCATTCGCTCCAGTTCGTTCCGTCGCCCACCCGGTAAGTATATACTTGATCGGGCAGGAGGTTAGTAAAGGTAACGCTATGGTAATTTGCGCTTTCAAAAGCTGCTCCAGCTAAGGTCGAAGTTGTTGCATTGTATTCTTTAGCTTCGGGTTTTTCAAGTTTTGGCGAACTCTCTTCAAGCAGTACCTGTGCAATGCTTTTCAAGATGGTACTATCCGTTCTCCAGGTTACCGATTGGGTAGTAGACGGATCGGCTGACCAGGTAAGGATGATCCTGTCTGGGAACGGACCAGCTTTAAAGGATTGGGCTTTACTGAACTGTATGGTCAATAAAGCAATCAATGTAAAAACGATTTTTATATTAAAATTAAGCATGTTGGATTTTTAGTGAAATGGAGTGTATTTAAAGCCGATGTTGGCCCAGGTAGAATAATATTTATGGTCGTTCGGGCGTCCGTCGCCATAATCAAGGATGATTTGAGCATTGTTGATATTGCTGATCCCCATAAATAGGGAGAAGCTTTTGCTAATCTTTTGTGAAGCCGAAAAGTCGAGCTGTGCCCTTCCTTTTTCCATCAGATCGTCTGCTTGCGATTCTGCTAATTCACTGATAAATGTAGCATAGAAATTCAGGGAAATCCGTCCAGAGAAACCATATTTCTCGTAAGAAAGTGAGGCGTTTCCGACCTTCGGGCGCATAGAGGGTAAACGTACCGTTCTATCACTTGTTATTCCTGGTACTTTAAACTTGGATTGTATTTGCGTAAAGTTTCCATAGATACCAAATCCATTTAAGAACCCTGGTAAAAAGGTAAGTTGCTGCTGCCAGGCGATTTCATAACCATATAGATGTGCATTTGCTCCGTTTACCGTTTGTGTAACCGCATATTGATCAAATTCCCCGCCTTGTTGTGTATAAGTGCTTTCATAAATATAATTATCAATGTTTTTGTAAAATACACCACCAGAGATTAACCCTAATGATTTTAGGTAATGCTCAAAAAGAAAGTCGACATTGGTAGAAGTAGCCTGTTTCAGGTTGGGGTTTCCAATCTTCATTCGGTTTCTTCTGGTCTCAACTTCCTGCCATGGTACCAGATCGTAATAACCCGGACGGGAAAGTGATCTTGTTACAGCTCCTCTTATATTAGTCCGCTGATCTACTGCATATTTTAAGTTCAGACTAGGGAAAAATCCGGAGAAAGAGGATTTTGTATCTACCTTTTGCGTACTCACATAATTCCCACTATCATCAAATGAGACCACATTTCCATTGTAATTAAATCCTGTACGCTCATATCTCAATCCTGTAATAATATCTAATTTGCTGAGTGTCAGTTTTCCCATTACATAACCTGCGCCTAGTGTTTCTGTTCCACTATAAGAATCAGGATCTGTATTTTGACGGATATAAGTTTCGTTATCTTCGAATAATGATTTATTGTTCTGATAGTATTGTTCCATTAAATAGCCATCAGAGATAGCCCCCGAAAGGTTGTAATTACCATCAAAATACTTTTTGCGTTCATAATTTCCCAGGAAATTTGACAACGAAAGCTCGCCCGTTTTTAAAGTATACTGGTAATAGCTCCGCGTATGGTCATCATCTTTATACTTGTATCTTCCACCAAACTTTAAGGCAAACTTATTCTTTTGGCTCAAGTCGAAGGTACGCTGAATGTTCAGTGAAGCCTGACCGTCCTTATCGTGGGCAATCTGGTGGCGGTTCGTGTAATAATTAGTCGTATAATTTGCAGCATTATTTACATCTGTGCTGCCAAAATCGAATTGCGGTGCACGTGGATTAGTAACATCAAGACCAGCAGTAAGGCCCGAATAAGTAAAATACCCATCATAATAGAGTGGCTGATCATATAGTCCGCTAGAGAAAGTGAAATCTGCATCTGCTTTCCAGTTGTTAAAATCAGTTTTATAACCTAGCGATAAACTGGTCAGGTTCCTGTTGTAATCTCTTGGTGTACCACTCGAACCGATAGAAACATCAGCAACCGTATTCAGGTCTGTATATTCTCCAATGTTATAACTCTTCGTTCCCCTTGTTTGCAACTCATAATATTTATTGAAGGAGCCTCTGAGGTAAAGCTGACTTTTCTCTGTCGGAAAGTAGTCTATTTCGGCTTGTAAACCTAGGTTTTCACGTTTAATATCCGTTCCTTCTAATTCGAGGTTAGATAATAAGACTTTTTCCTCACCGTTTATTTCGTAAGTATCGTAATCCTTCTGTACACGGTCTTCACCCCGGTATGTTTTACTGTAATTGACACCAAACAGGTAGCCCCACTTATTTACCCTTTTACTATAAGTAAGGGATCCATCAATATTCTGCTTGCCCAATAAAAAGTTATTACCAAATGAACCTTTTGCCTGTAACTGCTGCTCGCCTTGTTTGGGCGTTTTAGAAATGATGTTTACCGATCCTGCCGTACCATCGGCATCCATATCGGGTGTCAGCGTCTTATTTACTTCAATCGCTTCAACAGTAGAAGAAAGGATTCCGTTTAAGTCTATATCCCTGGAGCCGGTAGACGTAGAGGGGAGCCTGTTTCCATTCAGGGTTACAGAACCCATTGTTTGATCAAGACCCCTGATAATGATATTTCTTGGCAATCCATAACTATAATCCATCGCTACTCCGGGTACGCGTTGCATAGCCTCACCTACTGTTGCATCAGGAAAACGTTCTATTTGCTCTTCAGACAATACATATTTGATATTATCAGCATTACGCATATTACTCAGGGCAACTGCTTCACCTCTTCTGATTCCATTAATTGTAATCCCTTTCATGTCATTACTGGCACTTGCCAGTTCCAATTCTGTGGCAACTGTTTTTCCTTCTTCTACTGTTACGGTAAACTCTGTTGCAGTGTAACCGATATAGTTAGCCTGCAGTGTAACTATGCCAGCCTTAACGTTATCAATAATAAAATGACCATTTAAATCAGTAATTACTTTTTGATTGGTACTCTTTAAAGTCACACTCGCATAGGGTAAAGTTTTTTTATTCTCTTTATCCTTTACGTAACCCACAATTGAGCCTGGTTTGGCTATATGTATCGTTTTTTGTTTCCTTTTTAAAACGATCATCAACCCATCTTCTATCATAATAAGATGATTGCTTTCCAGATAAGGATTTAAGATCATCCTAGCCGTTTTAGCATGGTCGGCCACTGATATAAGAGCGTTGATATATTCATTGTTGGTATAAACAAAGCTTACGCCTGTTTTTTGTTCGATCTCTTTTAAGAGATCTTTAAACTGAACATTTTTTAGATTGACAGCTATTTTTTTATCCAGGCCAACTTGTCCGTTTACAGACGAAGCATGTACCAAATTGAGGAACAGGATAGAAAGTATAGTGTATATTAAGCTAGTACGCATAATTAATTTCATAAGGCGGTTAGCCCCATTAAATTTTTTCATAAATTTGGGTGTGTTTAATTTCAGATTTGACGCATAAGATTTATTACCGAATTGGTTGCAGCCAACCGGTTAAGATTTGGAGCCGTTTCTGTTTACGCAGAAACGGCTTTTTAATTTTTATTACATACAGTTCCTCCTTTGATATAAATAGTTCCGTTAATTTGTGTTGAATTAATATTCATTGATAGTTTTAATGTTTTCAAGATCACCTCAAGCGGTTTACTTTTAAACCTTGCTGATAAGGTGCAGCTTTCATAACTGGCAGTGTCTGCCAGTATTTTTACATTAAAGCTGCGGGATAATGTCGCAAATACTTCAGGGAGCGGGGTTTCATCAAAGATCAAATCTCCGTTTGTCCACGCATCTACATCTTCCTTGTGAATGCGGACCTTTGCAAGGGTTTTGCTTAGCATGTTGTAAATCAGTTTGTCGTTGGGCAATAATAGAATCGGGCCACCATCATTTTGTATACCTGCACCTGATACGCCAACTTTACCAGAATTGACTGCTACAGACGTGGCTGGTTCATTTTGATATGCTCTGATGCTAAAACTCGTACCGTAAACTGTAGTGGTCAGCTTTCCACTATGCACTATGAATGGATGCGTTTGATCATGTTTTACTTTAAAATAAGCCTCTCCGGTTAGCTTAACCATCCTTACCTTATTATCATTAAATTTATTGGGATAAGAGAGTTTACTTCCCGAGTTTAGCCATATTTCAGAACTATCTGGTAGTAAAAAATGGTTCGTTTTACCGGCAACAGCAATTTCAGAGATCCATTTTACTTGCTCAGTAACCTTTTGTTTATTATACTGGCCAAAAAAAGTGACTGCTAAAAAAACACCGCTCAAACTTGCTGCAATACGATAAGCATACCACCTTAGTTGTTTAGCAGGTCTGACATATTCAGCAGCCGTATTATTTGTAAGACCTGAAGTAATTCTTTCTTTAACTGCCGTAAAAGAAATATCTTTCTCTATTGGTTTGAGCAAACTGCTCAGTTCCCAGATAGCTTTTGTTTCTTCCAATTTAATG